>JACCDO011950212.1_pt1 | contig 46605 bp, 32 predicted proteins | sample 7446101 | NCBI WGS metagenome assembly JACCDO01 (sample SAMN15323440, study PRJNA562643) | freshwater metagenome | isolation source: river surface water | place: USA:Blue River Watershed | collected 2017-08-16 | reverse complement strand
CTGTTGGTGATGACCAACACAAGCTCGTCCTGCAACAAAGTTCGTTTCTCGCGGGAAAATACTAGTTTCTCTTGTAATAATATTAAATTTGTGATCATTTTACCACTTTTATTAGATACAGCATCAGATGACTCAGTACCTACAAGCAAGTATGAGTGAGTAAGTGAGTAAGAGTGAGTAAGTAAGGTGAGTGAGTAAGGTGAGTGAGTGAGTGAGTAAGGTGAGTGAGTGAGTGAGTGAGTGAGTGGGTAAGTAAGTAAGTAAGTGAGTGAGTGAGTGAGTAAGTAAGTAAGCATCGCACCTTATAATACTGGAGCATGATGTCATCTTGGCAATGCACTGGTCGATATTACTCGCGTCCTTATCATCCTGATTAAGTCCAATAAACGGCGACAATTCTCTCTCAATAGTCGCCATCACTTCAATATCCTCACAGTTAACAATCCGTTTAAACATACTCAATAAACGGAAGATTTCATGCGCTCTCTCCCTGTTGGTGATGACCAACACAAGCTCGTCCTGCAACAAAGTTCGTTTCTCGCGGGAAAATACTAGTTTCTCTTGTAATAATATTAAATTTGTAATCATTTTACCACTTTTATTAGATACAGCATCAGATGACTCAGTACCTATACAAGCAAGTACGAGTGAGTGAGTGAGTAAGAGTAAGTGAGTAAGGTGAGTGAGTAAGTAAGGTGAGTGAGTAAGTGAGTATGGTGAGTGAGTAAGTGAGGGTATTCGTGTATTACCTGGTGCAACACTAGCATTACTTCTACTATCACCAATAAAAGTTCCTCTTTTAATTAATTTTGTACTAAAAACACTATTTCTATCTTTAGTTGTTGTATTCGTAAAAGCAGCGACATAAGCCGTTGAACTTGGTTTAATAACAATATTCTTGATTATTTCCGTATAATTTCTTGGTGGAAATGAGTTTCGTCTTGCTATATTTCTTCCAATAAACTCATGGGATTGGTTACTAGCAGCTGTTGCAGTAGTTAAAGTACTTCCTCTTACATTGAAATCCTCGTTGTTTGTACCACTTTCTTCGGTACTACTTGATCGATTATTACTGTTACAATCAAGTTGATTTTGATTTGAATTTGTTTTATGTATAATATTTGAAGAAGGAGGGATTAGTGAGGACAATGAGCTTATAAAACTATGATAGAAATTAGAATCATGGTTGTTGGGAATACTATCAAACTGTTCAAGTATTCGGATACATATTGTTTTGCAATTAGGTGATGCAACACTCATAGGTGTTAATGTTGGTGCTGCTATTGATATACTTCTAGTATTTGTACTTGGACTTGGTAATGAAGTAGAGAAATCCACATCCCTTTCACCATCAAAACTGTTATCACTTATACTACTTATGTTACTACTATTTGTTTTATCATATGCAATGAAGAGGATATATTCTGTTGGTTTATTTTCTCGTTTATACTCATTGACCTCAATCCCGCGTATACTTCCTAGTGATATGACGTGCTTTGGCTTGGACGTTATAGAGGGCGTTGATTTACTTGAATTTTTATGAATTAATAATAAATTACCAGTGATGGTAGCAATGATATTAGTATATGCTTTGATGAATATACCGTTATAACTTCGTAATTCAGCTATTCCTTGTGTTATTATTGTCTCCTCGGCTTGTCTTATATCCGTTTTTAATGCTGAAACTGTTGTAGAAACAATATTAAACTCATTTCGTAATTCTTTTTCGGTCATATATAAGTCGAATATTTCCATACAGTACTTATGAACGTACTTGTCAATCATGGGACGATATTTATTGTGTAAACAGTTCATACATTTCTCATTTTTACTATTTATTTATGAGTCAGTAAGTAAATAAATAAGTGAGGGAGTGAAACAAGTACCTGTTCAAGATATTAGTTATGTATGTAGTGACTGCGGTTTCCTTATTATGAAGTAATAATAATTGATCTCTACAATATACAGCCTTCTTTTCATCATTCCAACTGTAATAATCTTTGTCTAACTCAACATCTATTAATTCTGTCGCTAAATCAGATGGATCGTACGTAATACCTGGTATAAGTAAAGTGCATCATGAGTATACAGTCAAGAAATGAGATAAATGATGATTTAGAGTGAATAAAAAGGAGAAATATCAAGAAAGTTTGATGAATAAGTGAGTAAATGAGTCAGTATATGTGTTTGTAAACCAAATAGTTACTTGTGAAGTAGGTACAACCTGAAGTAGTTGAAGACGTTGAAATACTCCGACTTTTGCTACTCATTTGCTGCAATTGTAAGTCTCAGTACACAAGTAAGTTATTTCACCAATAAATACACACTTTTACTGAGTAACAATTGTGAATGACTTTTTAACGGCAGAACGGCAAACCTGAATTCATCTCGCACACTTCCTCCTGCAAGTACCGGCCGGCCCTTCGCCGAAGTGTTGGATGTCGAAGTTGAAAAAAAGAAGATACTAGAACACACTGCAGAACCCAGGTATGTTGGGTAACGCTGCGACATATTTACTTCATACACAATTAATTTCTACTTGTATTAACATTACTTGTAATGGGTAACATGTCCTCAATATAGCGCCATAATTAACTACAAGTAATATTAATACATTAAGAATCTGAAGAACATTATGATTACCTACAGTAGCACTAAATATAACTCTTTCCAGTGTAGTGCTGGTGCAGGTAATTGTAATGTTCTTCGGATAATTAAAGTATTTTAAATATTACTTGTTTTAATAATAGATGAAGCGCTACCAGTAGGCGCCATATGCGCGCAAGCGAGTTGGTGGTGAAATTTATGGAATTTTTTTTTGTACATAATTACAGAAATCAACATAAATTACGACGCGATATTGTTCTGCGCTTGCTGCAGCCAGTCATACTGCTTGGTTCTCCAATTATCTAAACTATCACGTATTAATGATAAAACATCAGTTGGTGATGAAGCAAATGATAAACGTGCTCTTACACCATCAGCAGCACCTTTACGTTTATCACCATAAAATAATTGTACAATTGCTATAATACCAGCTAAATGCTTTCTTAAGGCATAAAAACCTTTTAAAAATAAATCTTCAAATTTTTTAAAACCGTCACTATCTAGACCACCAAGCAGGTCCACGTACTCACGAGTAAGCTTGAACGGAGCATTCTCAAAGTTGAGGTTAAATCCTAGTGAAGAGATAAGTAAGTAAGTGAGTGAGTAAGTGAGTGAGTGAGTAAGTGAGTAGTTACCTGGACTATCTCCAAGTATAAAACCAAAATCAATGTGTATAATACTTCCATCTTCATCTATCATGATATTGGCGTTATGCCGATCTTTCACTTGTAATAAATAAGTAATTAAACTATATCCTATGAGTGAGTGTGTGAGTAAGTGAGTCACTACGAGAATAAGGATGAGTTGAGAGTACCAGCTAATGATTTGATAAAATTATTCATTGCCTTGTGATACAACAATGAATAAGGCATGCCATATGCGAACTCGAAATAATCCTTTAATGATGGCATATCCGGTGACGATTTCTTTATTCTATCTATTGATTTTGCACCTTCTAAGAATTCTACTAACCCAGCCATATTACCAGTACAAATAATTTGGTAAGGTCGCAGTGAGATATCAATACCTTCGGCTTTAAAGATATCTTGGCAATACTCAATGAGTTGCATCGCCAACAGCTCTTTGCGCAAATCATCACCAGATTTTACTATAAAACTTTTTAATTTCCAACCTGGTAAGTGACCAAACACTGAGTTACTGCGGATGAATGACTGTTTTTCATCCCATGTTCTTGATTTTATAAATGTTTTTCTCATTGCTAATGGTGCGTAGTTACCGTTGGAGGGATTATTCATACCGCCGTCATGGTAGTAATGGGGCTGTTGATTCATTGGCTGCTGTGAGTAAACCTCATTCATTGGTTGTTGAGAGTATGCAGGCGCGGCCATGCCATGGTTATGGTCATTGTAATGGTGAGATTGGTACCGTGGGTCGTGAGTATAACCAGGTGGTGGTGGCGGTGGTGGTGGAGTAGAGTCGTATGTGTTCCCACCTCGTATATCACGCAATATTTTATCATTTTCTTCATCATTTCTAGCAAATAATTCGACATTTTCATTCTTATTTTCTTCATGAACTTCATCGGTTTTCTTGCCTTCAATCGCATCAACAGTGGGTCCATTCGTTAGTTTACCCGATGACATGTCAAAAAACTGTCCTTGTGTATACAACTCATCAGATTTACATTCAAAATCTTGTTCTAATAATTCAACTACCACAAGGTAAGGGCATCGCTCCTTACTAGGCAAGACTTCACATTCACTTTCAACAAAACGCAATATTCGCAACACTTTCTCTTTGCAATGTTGCAGTGGTAAGTGTAGAGAATATGCTGCTGCTTGAGGGCATATTTTGGCAACATGTTGTGCAGGTATAGAGAAATGTCTCTGTCCTAGGTGCATGATATCATTAGTACTCACTTGTTGGCCTCGAGTGAGCATACGATGATATAGTACGTTGTTAAATTGTTCAATAGCAACACGAAGATGATTATTTCGCTGATTAAAAGGAAAAGATTTGAGCTCTTTACCTATTCTAGCCAATGTTTCAAGCATGAAGTTTATGTCACGATAGTAGTTACTTCTTAAATACGACGTACGTGGTGGTATTCCTATTCCTTGAGCTAAAGTTACAGTGAAACAGTAAGTAAGTACGTAAGTGAATGAGATGCAACAACATACCTGTTACATATTCTATATTTTCTGACAGCATTCGAAGTCTGTCATTACGCTGCTGGGTATTAGCATTATACATTACATTGCGTAATACGCTCTCTGATGGATTACTACTAGCTGATTTTAGTAAACCACATACTCTTATACCAAATGGTAAACAACCAGCACATTTTTCTATTAATAGTTTTTCAAAATTTTCATATAAACCATAATCACCACTACTATATGCATTGTCGGTGCCACTGCTACCTGGATAAGTGAGTAAACACGTAAGTAAGTAAGTAAATAAGTAATAAATTGACTGTGATACCACATGCATTATCTCTATCAATTAATATATTACAAATTTGTGGTAAAAATGTTTCAATTTCATCTTCTGTGAAACTCTGAAAATCATTTAATAATTGCCATCTTGTTTTTGGTACAAATGATGCACTTGTAGGTGTATATGCAGCGTATGAGTTACTATATCCAGCTACATTATATTGATAATTTCCATGATTAACAACTGAATTATCATTAGAAATACTATCTGATACATAAGAAGGGGAGTATCCAGCACTAGATGATGAATACTCATTTTGTTGGTTTTGGTAGTAATTATTGTTATAATTTTTACTACTGAATGTGCTTAATGCCATCCATTGAATAAGAAATGGTATAATGGACCCTCCAAGAGCAACCATCGCTAAATAAACACGCTACACGGTTCCCCGATAAGCTGCTTATACACTCACGTATCTAATACGTGTTAATAGGTTGAATTGGACTCACCTAGCAGGTCCTCTTCGCAAAACTGTGATGATGCCTGATGCGCGGTTGCTTCTCCGGCACCATCACAGCACAACTGACATGTTTATCTTTAGTAAGTTAAGAATTATCGCTATAGTTGGCATCAAAGTCTAGATATGTCATGCTCCGTTGTATGAAACCTAAATAAGCGATATAATCAATATGATTTGTAGTTTTACAGTCACCTTGTATACTTACATTATATCACAGTTTATCTTTTATTGTAATGCTTCAATATATACTCATTATCTTCTCTTCTATTTTAAACAACTTAAATCGAATCAAAAAGTTCCGGTCCCATTTTTACCTTGTAACGACGTTAAGGACTGAGATATAAAAAATCAATTTTATTCTGCACTCTTTCTAGTCAATGGCAGCATCCAAGACTCAGTTTAAGGGTCTAGGTAAAGGGACTAGTGCCATACCTGGTAAGACAGTTGATGGAGGCAAAGGTGCAACCAAAGATGTTAATGCTGCTGATAATAAAGTAAAAAATTCTACATTAGGTAATACATTAGGTAAATCAGGAACACAAGCACTAGTTCAAGTAATATATAATGGAAAGATTGTGACACCACAATCATTACTTCCTAAACGGACAAATAAAGGAGCTGTATCTAGTACTATTAATAATACTGTTGTTGCAGATAATAATAGTAAATCACCCGCAACAATGTCTCGTAAAAAGTTATCAGTATCATCAAGTGATGTTGATATGAAACATAGTAGTACTAGACATAGTTCTGTCAATAACATGTCCCATGCACGTAGTACTAGACGACGTAATAATGAGGAAGAAACCATACAAGTAATATTATCTGAAACAAATACTAATTTTGTATTTTCTTTAAAATCAATGGTTGTTGCTGCTGATTCAAGAGATATTAATGTATATGATGAGCGTAATACACGCTATGAGAATCTTATAGCTGATCATAAAAATGCTTCAGATAATTTTAAAGCAAGACCAGTTCAAACAATTAATTATTTTCAACGTAATAAGAATGAGAGTACATCTAGTAGTTCATATAATGAATGTGGTACTCAAGCATTATGTTTTGATATAACAGATGCAACTGGTAGTGGTAAGAAGCAACAAGAGGATATTGGTGTTGGTACTGATACTTTACAAGATGATGAAGCAGGATTAACACATGGTATTCGAAAATTTGTGAATGATAATATAGCTATAACAACAGTAACACCTGGTATTTTATTAGATACAACGGATACTTCGAAACCAATAGGACCAAGTGAAGTAAGTAAAGCAGAAAAAAAAAATAAAAATAATACACATACAAATCTTATTGATGATGAAGTTAATGAGAATATTGAAGGTGTTACCGTTGATATTACTTCTACTAACTCATCAGATATTTTACTAAGTAAAAAGAATGAATCAATATTGTCATCCAAGTTATTATTAAGTAGGTTATTGATGTTAGAACGAGCTGTTCAACAGAATGCATATCATCGTAATCAACTTGATTATCAATCATTAAATGATATCCCTGCTATTAAATTACTTCGTGAAAAACTTCATGCTGCAGATGCTAATGATGGTGTTGGTGGTTTTGGTTTTGGTAATCGTCGTAGTATGATTGGTTCAGTACCTGTTGCAGTAAAAAAAGAAGAATCAGTTAGTAATAATAATATTGAAGAAGTTACTCATGATGTTGAAGATGGTGAAAAGAAAAAAGTTAAGAAATTATTTTCTTTTTATAATTCTCATCTAGTTGATGGACGTGCTGTTACTAGCATGGCTTGGAACGCTGTGAATAATGACTTACTAGCCGTTGCTTATGGTAAATATGATGCATTTTTAGATACAACAAAATTAGGTGATTATATTGATGAGAAAAGAAATGGGGGATTAGTATTATTTTGGTCGTTAAGAAATCCAGATTATCCCGAGAAAATTCTACGTACACCATTTCCAGTGACGTCATTAGAATTTTCAAAATTAAATCCTATGATACTAGCCGTTGGTTTATTAAATGGTGATATCAATATATATGATATAAGAAGAGAAAATGATTATGAAATCCCTGTTGAAAGCAGCGCCGGTATGAGTATTGGGCATAGTGATCCGGTATGGGAAGTTAAATGGACAACAAAAGGTGTGGAAAGGTTTGAGACGTTAGTATCAATATCAACGGATGGAAAAGTGTTAGAATGGAACATGAAGAAAGGTTTCATAGGTAAAACATTGATGCAATTATCACGTGCAGGTACAAGTGAAGGTTGGATAAGTCGTCAAGCAGCGGGATTATGTATATCTTTTCCTATTAATGATCCAAATCTATATGTTGTTGGTACTGAAGAAGGTACTATACATAAGTGTTCAACATCATATAGTGAACAATATCTAGATACATATGGTGGTCATGAAGGTCCCGTTTATAAAGTTAAATTTTCACCACGTTGGCCTTCTTGTTTTATATCATGTTCAGCTGATTGGCAGTTAGGTTTATACCATATGAATTTAAAAAATCCTTTATTAAAAATGCGAGCTAGTGGTGAAGATTTCTCTATTAACGATGTTTCATGGTGTCCTGGTAATTCTACTGTATTTGCAGCTGTTACAAGTGATGCAAAATTACAAATATGGGATTTAAGTGTATCAGCTATTGATCCCGTTGTTAGTTATGACTCATCTGTTGATGATATAGCAAAGAAACAACAAGATGAAAAGGATGCAATTGAAAGTGCTAAGAAAGCAGAAATTGAAGCAGCACAATTAGCTCATAATTTAGCACATGGGATCCCTACCATACCGGTTTATGCCAGATTAACAGAAAAAAAAGAAGAAGTAACGGATACACCAGCAACTAAAATATTAAAGAATTTAAGTAAAGAAAATAAACGTGTATTAACAACTTCATTATTTAGTGAAAGTGCACCTATTGTTGTTGTTGGTGATAATAAAGGAGCCGTTACTATTTACCGGGTTATTGATCCCGTAACAATAACAAATGAAGGACCATTACAACAACTAAGTAAATTAAAGAATGCAGTAATAAGATTAAGTGATCCTGCAACAGCAAGTAAAATTGATGAAAGTAGTGTCAGTAATCAGTAATAAGTTGAGTTAAACTGTAAATACATTATGTTACTTATGAGGTGCTGTTGCTTTCTCTTTTCCTTTCTCGCTGCAGCTCTGTGCGTCCCGCGTTGTGTCCACTCTTGCATTGTTACTACTTGCGAGGTGCCATTGCTTTCTCTTTTCCTTTTGCCGCAGCAGTGCGTCCAACGTTGCCTAACCAACCTGCTTTTGCATTATTCTGAGCTGATGATGTGTCACTCCAACCTGCTTCAGCTATACTTGCACTTGTTTCATCTGTTTTTGCTACAGTATATTTAGGTGCCGTTGTAGTAATCTGTTGTTTCATTGGTGTTTGACCTAACCACTTGAATGATGATCGTTTTTCACTATGTCGAATAGTATCTTGCACGGTGTGTACATCAATATCCTCATCAACATCAATAGCAATTGACGCATCAACTTCATTGCGATCAGGTGTACTCAACCGAACACTACCTATACGACGATGTGATAATGCAAATTTCCATGTTATACCAAAAAATTCTCTATATTTAGGATTTTGTAAGATGTTATAGTTAACGACTCCTTTGATAATATTTCTTTCAACTGCGCGGTTGTAAGTACTTATATGACTCTGTTTCAACTGCTTTTCTTTGGTGTTCTTATATCTATCTTTCGAGTCTAAATCCCCGCAAAGACCGTAAACAATGCCACCAACAAATTTACGGAGGGTTTTACCAGTTAATAACTCTAATTTTAGTGTAGTTAATAAGAGAAATAACACAAATAATGGGAGGGTTGAGGTCAAGGTGATGCGGTGTAACAACTCATCAGATGCTAAACCTTGACTACTTGTTTTAGCCGTTGTAGTTGTACTAGATATTACACCATAGTTATCACTAGCTGTTACTTGTGCAAATAAATTACTATTTGATAAAGCCCATATTGATACACCAAGATGAATAAGTACCGCATAAGGGATTAATGAGGATGCTTTTCTACCCAATCGACCGTTAAAATGGTTAGGTCTCTTGCAATATTTAACAAATAAATACTTATCAACGAAGTAATAGACAATAAAGTTAGCAAAAGCAACTGCATTCAACAGGGGCATTCCCACTGAGTAGGTGAGACAAACAAAGAATGTTGCAAGTAAGTTTGCATATCTAACATCTAAGTTGAAGTTGATACCCTCATGCATCTTATCTAGTGTTGCTTGATCCAGCACTAACGACGGGTTCTTCTTGGCACGGTATAGCCTGTATTGTCGCATCCACACCTGAAAAAAAGGAAACAAATGTGGTATAATAATAGAGTTTAACTGCACCAACAAGATTGTTACCCCGATAGTACTATACCATGTGCTTGAGAACTCAATATCATTACTAGTTCCAACACCTAACGACTTCATGATGGTGGGATTGTTATTGATCAAGAACACACAAGATGTGTTGATATATTTTAAAACAAATAAACGAACAAATAAACTACTTGCTTGTGAGTCATCACTATGGTGCATCTCAACGGATGTCATATAAGAAATAAATAGTTCTAATAATGCGTTGACAATAAGGACAACTAATGAAGCAAAATAATTTAAAAACTGTGCGCGAACTTTAGATTTTAAATAGTCTTGACATAGATTGTCTCTTGTTTGCCTATACTCTGATAGTATGTCACAGTAGCAATGCAAGTAATCATCACCATAATCCGCAACATATTGTCTTTGTTCTTCCTGTGTATATGTAGTGAATGATTCCGGGCAAAGTGTATCAGTGTTATATGTTCTAATTGTCTTGTTAGCTAGTACATTCTCACCATATGTGACAATAACAGAGATAATAATAATCAATAAGGCAACTAATGTAACAGCTGAGCGACGTTGAAATCGGGACCACCATGAAAATTCTAAATTTTCCCATAAAATTGTACTTGGATCTGGTGCTCCTTTGACATTGATACGTTTACCACGTAATCTTAGCTCAGGTGGCATGAATAACCATTGATCATAGCGCATGTTATATGTATCTAACACCGCTTCTTTAGAAGAAATCTCGTTAAATGTGATGAATGCCGCGATTGGTTTCTTCTTAATCGAATCAATTTGGGCTAAAACACGATCTTTTTCTACTATTTTTGACTGTAAATTATGATATTTTTCGTCATATACCCTCTTTAATTCGGCTAATTTCTTTTTTTTATTGGCTTCATCAAGAGGTGCATGTCTTATATTAGTGCAGTCATATTTATATTTATATGCTAGATGACGTTGTTCATTCACGTACCTTCCTCGCTCCATACAAACGGATATCTGGAAATTATTAGAAAATGCATAATTTATATCAACAATTTTGTTTTCAATGACAGTTTTCCCGGAAGTACTTTTGTTGATAAGCTTACTAAAATGCTCTCGTAATTCCATTTCTGCTTTACGTACGTCATCGTCACTCTCTGTACTTGGCAAGCCTTTGACAATAACAGTGTAATCAGCGGCAGTGTTGGTGTTGTATATATGTGATTCTTCACTTTTTATTTCATCGCTTTCCCAATGTCGTAACCAAAACCACGCAATCATAATAAATATACAACTAGCAACATCTAACCAACAATATAATTCCGCAATTGATTTCTTGTCAACTGTGCAACTCACGCTGCTAAAACCGTAGTTATAGCAGCCAGGAATATTGACCGACATGGTGTCATTAGCTTCAAAACTTCCTAAATTACCAGCTGTTGTTTGAGCTAAATTTGATAAACCAAAATTTGTTTGTTGTGGACCATAAAAGTTTATAACAAGTGATGGTAAGTTGATAATGGCGAGTATAAGGTACACCCACGCACACCATTTCAAGAATTTGAAATAATTACTTATACCAACACCAAATTGAAAAAATTCTGATACTTTTCCTTCATTCCATAAATCAATTTGTTCACCACAACTACCTAAACAACAATGGCGTCCAGTTGTTGTTTTCCAATATTGAAATGGTACTGCGGGTTCATCCTTCTCTGGAACCGGTAGAAATTTACGAACATTTATAAAATCTTCACTTACTTTTGCTTTTTCCCATGAAGGTGGTACCCAATCAATGTTGACATCTTCTAATTTATCATGGATATTACTTTTTTCATCCATTTCTTTGGCTTTAGCTTCCATACGTAATCGAAATTGGTATTTAATCCAACGATCTTGTATATGACGCACACATCTACTTATTTTAAATTGATATTCAGGTGGAAGTTGTGAAAATACTTTTGGTTTTTCTGGTGTAGGTTGATCTTCATATATCATTTCTAGTAAATCCCGCAAAGATAACGTATTTAATTTCTTTTCATCTCGTAATTCCAAACCATTATCAATAATCTTTTGTATTAACTCTTCGCGTGTCCACATTCTAAATCTACTAACTTTTAAATTATTAAGTTCATTCATCAATTTTGTTTGTGCTGCCTTAGATGCATTAGCTGCTTGTTTACTCGCAGCTGCAGCTAGTTCTGCAGGTGTTGGTATATGTATTCCTCGTCTACTACTTGACTCTTCATCACTACCTATACGATTCGTCGATGCAGATCTTACTGAACTAAAGTTTACTTCGTTCGAACTCATATTGTTCAGTATCTAAACTAGCTATTTGGATACGCAATTGTTTTTAATTAAGATCTACAAATAGTCCACGATCAAAATTGTGACAATTTTACAACAAAGCCAAAGGGACCAAAACGGACTGCACTGCTTGTAGCTTCTCTTTCCCCAAAATGCGGCCGCCTGGGACCGGATCCGGGTAAGGGGAAGGGCCTCGCGGTAGAATGAACGGAATATTCCTAAAATAGATATGATTATGTTACAATAGTCTTTCTATGAGCATCAAGTTACAAGATTTCATTATTATTTTCTTCTTCATTATTGTCAATTTCGTCGTTGTCGTCATAGTAATACTCATCGTCGTCAATTTGTGGAGGCAAATCACTTTCATCAATATAACTATTAAATATTGTGCCATTTATATTCATTTGTTCTTGATTTCTGATTTCTTTATTATTCTTTTTTCTTGCTAATGCATCAATATAATCATTATGTATAATATTTACTTCTTCTGTACCAGCACATTTGCTGTATGCCTCTAGTGCCTCAGCATTTAATTTAATAAACTCTTCGCCATATGAAAATGTAGATAATATAATTCGAGCATCTTCTTTATAACCAGTTATATACAAACATGCTGCAATAGCTTCAGCAGTATTAAGTTTTGAAGGTTTTCCATAATTTACAGTATTAGCAGCTAACAATATTGGTAATAATCGTTGATTTTTACCTTTACCCATTGAATTAAATGGAATTTCATCTAATCTATTCCATGAACAATTTATTCCTGATATACCATAATTAGCGACAATATCTATATCCTTCGGGCTCACAAAGATAGTAGCTTCGGAGGATAATACTATTCCAGGAAAAGTTTGACCCAATTTTAATAGTGATGCGTAACCAAGTTTACGTAATTTACTACCTATTACAAGAATTATATTTATTAGAATACTTGGTTCAGAGCAATAAAAGTATAATGTCTAATAATTACCTGAATCCCGTTTTGGATCATTTTGACCGAATTCCCACATATAAATTTTACTCGTAATTGGTTCTCGTTGAAACTCGACAAAATCATCAGTAAAATCTTCTTCACCAATAAATTCACCATTTTCCTCATCAAAACCTATATCCTCCGGCAAACCACCAACATCTCCACCTTTGTTTGATTTATACCCTCGACTATTCGATCCTCTATTCCATTTCTTGGCACGCGACATTTTTTTATATATGTATATCTGTGTTCTTTTATTCAGGACTATTGAGCTTGACTCAATACCTATTTGCAACAAAAATCGCCAATTTTGATGAATCATAGTCGACTCGCCAAAAAATTTCCACCAATGTCGGTACTGACTGAATATTGATGCTAGTAAGTCGAATAGTATACGATGAAGCATCCAATCAAAGTGGTAAGTCTAAGCTGGTGCAATCGCAAGTCTTCGTTCATGTAATATAAAAATCCATTTGTTAATTACCGGTACTCGATGCAAAATTGCAAATGACCAGGAAGAAAAGAAATACATACACATACACATACACATACACATACACATACATACATATACATACATATAATACAGTGACAATAGAGCAATGATTGCATCGAAAATATTTCGAAAAGTCCCTGTTATACACCGTCAAGTATTTCAAGGTATACCTGGGCGTGCATTATGTGTTAAAGCAAAGGTAGATTTGAAAGAGCAGATTCTGCGTCAGTCCTTCACGCATGTACCTGAATGTGGTTGGACCGATGAGTCAATATTACGAGGAATAAAAGACTTAGGACTAAGTCCATTAACTCATACCATAGTAGATAGAGGTGCTGTTGAAATTGTAGAACATTTTCTTAAAGAAAAAAATAAACATGTTAAAGAATTGTTTACCAAAAGTAACAATGAATCTGTGCAAATCCCAGATAATGGGAAATCATCATCAGAGACCCTGTTGTATCAAGTTTTAGAAGCCCATTTCGATTATATTAGGTATTATTTATCACTTTTGCATCCTATTTACACACTTACTCACTTATATCAGACCACATTTAATTACATGGCATAAAGCATTGGCACTGTTAGCTGAGCCTAATAATGTAGCGACTTCATTAGAACTAATGGCAAATACTATTGATGACATATGTGTTTTAACAAACATCAAAACAAGTAGATTAGACTGGTATTATGAGAGAAGTTTGTTATTATTTGTATTTTCAAGTACTGAGTTGTACATGCTAACTGATAAATCAAGTGATTTAAGTGATACAAAAAATTATTTAAAACAAACATTACAATATTATAACTACATACGGGGCCACAAGGCATGAGAGGAGCTATGAAATGAGACTATTATCTGACTTACTGTTTATTTTGTAACTAAACAACATGATTTTTATTGTATTTTTGTCTATGCATAGCTACTATATACTGATGTATTATATTGGATAACGACTTAATCAATACCATAAACCATAATAAATTCATAATACCAGATATAAATAACTTATGAGCCGCACTGTCATCAGCAGCATTCCATGCTTGTAATTGTACCTCATCCCACGGTCTTTGCGATGCCCAAAACATTGGTTTGACTCCTCGAATACACGCCATTATATGCAAGAAGATTGAGGGGAAAAGCATGACAAAAATAGATATATTCTTCTCATTTAAGACATCTCTACGTCCTATTTTGAGGGCAATCATTGCACTGCATAGCTCCTGCACAGGGAACATACCGCGTGCAATAGCAAAAAACATTTTATGTCTTTGTGTAGGAGCTCCATAACATAAAATCCGACGAATATTATCAGCTACTTTTAGTCCAAGAGTTAACGATGTCATTAGTATCAAATAGCTCCTGACGGTTATCGCATTGTCCTGTGATGGTGTTGCCAACTGATCCTTGATTTCTAATGCTTTCGATGTGTTCATTTTTTCTGCTTTTAGTCTTTTTAACGCAAACTTTAGTATAATTAACTTATATACTTCCTCAATAATAGGGCATACTATAAGATCAGTTACAAATGTACATAGCATTAAGGTGAGTCGACTTGGGTAATAACCATGTGAGGTTAGCACCCAAGGAAGGTAGATACTCGGTACTTGAGGACACAACTTGAATGCATCAGGTTCGTATATCTTGAGTATTACTAACTTGCTTAATGTGGCAGCTGCAAGTTCCACAAGACATAAAACAGGATAATAGATAAATACGGAAGCGACAAAATTATGTATAACCTACGAGATAATGAGTAAGTATATAGTAAGGACAAGGAGTAAGTACAGAGGATATTACATGATTAATGTTTGCGTCCTCATTGCGAAAAATAGAAAATATAACAATAAATGGCCAAACACCACTACATGCAACCCGAAGTAAAATTTTTTTATATTCTAAATTATACTCTAGTGTTGGTAAACTTCGTGGAACTACCGAAGCATATGACATAATAGAAACAAAGACAACTAAAGCACCGAGCTTTGCTACTGACTTAAACCGTAAGAAATTATTCGGATCTAAATTCTTGGAGGATTGATAATTAATTTTCTTGACGGATTTTTGAATATTTTCAGTAGTTTCTACTTTATTCTCGACTGGTAGATGATTCTGATTCTCGTTATTGTTAAGTAGTGATCTAGCTCTACTTTGCTGTTTCTCCCAATATGGTATTTCGATTGCATCTTTTTCAACGAAGTCAGATATATTATGCCGTTCTTCTTCCTCTAGGGAATATAGGTCATCTATTTGTTCATTTTTATATTGTCCTTCTATATATTGTTGTTTATCATAAATTATTCTGTAATCCATTTCTCGCTGTATATTTTGATCCTTAGATTTTATAGGTTGATTATTTTCATTATTTTGATATTGTGGTGTTGATTTCATATTTTGTCTATTACGGAAGTTTCCCCATGAACCAAAGTTTCCATAATCACTTTCCTCTAGTTCTTCTATTAATCGCCTCAAATCTCTCCTATCATGAGGTCCTTTACCATTATCATTTACACTTTTACGTTGAAATGGTCGGCGAAAGCTCACCCCATCAGATTCAGATGATCCATCACTTGCGCTGTCCCAATCTCCTTGGTTATCCCTACGATTATCACGTACACTAGGACCTCCACTACTATGTCCGTGAACAATCTGCCAAAGAAGAAGCAACGTGCTCACTAACACCACATATGGTGCCATTATTTTCTGTTTTTTTCTTCATTTTCGCGATTTTGGTACCGGCTCAGATTGAAGTCAAGACTTCAATTGAAGTTTAGTGCACTAAGCACTAAAAGAACTCCAAATAAGTTTCCTCGATCGTATGATTCAGTGCCAATTGGTATCTCTTATGTGCATTTATTTGTGAACAGCACATTAATGCACTGTAACCACTTGAAAAATATCGCGAAATCCCTTCAACTTGGCTTCAAGGAGTCAAATATTCTAATAATCGATACCAATCTACTTATCCGAATACCTCAGACTCTACTCGCAAATGGCAGCAAAAGGTTACTTTGATGATAAGATTTCTGATAGCAAATGTGAAGATGATAAGTACTATGATGCCAGCGACGAAAAGGGAGGAAGTTTGCGATCTTATGAAGATGGCGGGAAAGATTGTAATGACCAGATCGCAGTAGATATATTAAAAGTCAGTTATTCTCCCAGGTATATATCCAGTTATTACTTATGTGCTGATATATTTGTTACAATAATATTCGTTCACTCATTCATCTTTTAGTAAAATAGCTCCAATTAATTCAGAGTTAAGTTTGAGTATCAAATTTAATGCCAGCAGAGACATAATTGCAGGATATTGGTCTATCAAATTATTGGTTGACTCTGCTTATCATAGAATTATAAAAATTTTAGGCGAGACAACACCTGAGGACTATCCAGATGGGGAGTCAGATATGGAATTTTATATTCAAACAATAGATGTTAGTGACATTGAGCAGTCTAAATTAACTAATTCTGGTCTATTAATTGCTAGTTTATTTGTGGATGGAGAGGAGACAATTAGTGTGAATATGGTTGTTAATGTTTTCCAAGGAAATGATGGTACAATTATGAGAGAAATACTGAATCCATTAGAGTAGGAGGAAATAAAAATAAAATTGTAATATTCTGTTTACATATATACATAAGCTAAATTGCATTAAACGTTTTTTTGCCAGGAATACCATTTAGCCGCAATTTATTCAATGAGTTAGTAATATCTTTCTCATAATTTGGTCGCGATGACTGCATTTTAAGTTCTTGTTTACACGTTTTAATTTTACTTTTAACTTTATTAATAAGCTGTTGCGACACCAGTGAATCGTTGCTAAAGAGAGTGTCGTCATCATTCTCTGTGTCAGTAAATTCTTGTTGACTATTGGTGTTATTTCCATATTTCCAAAATGCAACTGCAACTATCCACTTGAAGCAACGAATATAGCCGTTTCTTTTCTTGGCGTTGGGAACCAATGCGCTGAAATTGATTTGCGCCTCGTTATACTCATCTATTGTTGTTGCATTCTTCATTATTTCTAATTGCGCTCTAGCAAATATAGGTAATTTTATATCATTATCTAGGATATTTTTTATCATACTGTCGCGCATACTACTGTGTCGCAGCTTGTAACTCTCCACCTCTTGGCTCTCTATGTTATCATCTTGTACTTTTTCCTCGTCACTGTTCGTGTCATCAGAGCCTTCAATGATGATTCTGCGGTAATCAGGTGATAATTGTGACTCAAATTGTAGTAATTTGAACAAACGTAATGCAGCTATTACTTCTTTCTGAAGAAACGTTGGACCATATATGAATAGTAATTGCTCTCTCCTTTCTAACGCCACTTGAATTTGTGAAATTGAACATAATTCAATCCCATTTCGAATCCTGTCTCTAATTTCTATTAATTTTTGTACATTTTTCAATCTACTCACTGTATCATGAATAATACTCTCATCTTCGAGTCTATTCTTCACTGCCACAATAATCAATCCTTGTAATTCATCATAGTTATCTACTAATGCCGAGATAGTTGTGCTGCGATCTAAAACTGCTTTGATATCATATAATGTATTTTGTTTATGTAATACATTGTGTAATACCCTCTTTGCATCTTGTAGTATCATTGGAAATATTAAATTAGAATTCTCTGCCATTTCTATAGCATTTTTTAATAACTCAACAGAATGAGACTTTATAGCATCCTGTAATTGATCAATAATATATGCTTCTGTCATCATTACTGAAACTATTTCACGAGACTTTAAAATATATTCTTTTATAACGGGATGATACTCAAGATTATAATAAAATGACTGATTAATTGCTTTTTGAAGTTTGCTGCCATCACTTCCATCGAGGCCTTCGTTAAACATTATCTCAACTCTTCGAAAACGACCTCGTCGTGCTAACATTTTACTTAATATAAAAGCGGTAATTGTAAAGATAGCATTTGCCTTGCGATGTGCCGAAGCGCCACTATGGTTGCCAGCGACAGGAGATCGCACTTTGCTCATAGGAGTTTTCTTCATCCTATTGGTTTTACCAGGTACTTACTTACTTGGTGGATCGGATTATGTTTCGTAAAATTTCTTTTCCGAGATGGAAACCGATAGGCCGGTTCCTTTAAAGGAGAACTTCAGTCCACACCTCAATGAGGAGAAAAGAAGACTTTATTTACCGTCTTTCAAACCATTTTATTGTGTCTTTAAATTTACACGTCGCATGTTTTGTATTTATTATTTCTTTAAGCAAAGTCGGACGGTAGGACCGACAAGTCGATCAAGAAAATTATTTTTTGAAGTTATAAATTCCGCAATTTGAGCACCGAGGTAATGATTGCATTAAATTTGAATTGAAGATGCTAGATGTATAACGATGGACCATATGTTTAGTTCTCGGGGATGGCTGTATTATGTATCTGACTTGCATTTGTTGCTCCTGTTTGCACTTGTTCTGCGCATAATATTTATTTATTTAGGTTGTTTCTTAGACAGATATTCCATTTCTTATACCGACGTTGATTATCATGTTTTCACGGATGCCGCAGAATTTATTGTGCAAGGTATGGAATCATTGATAAATATATGTCACATATCACTTATCTCTCATCATAGGCAAGTCACCATATGAGAGATTTGGATACCGTTATCCTCCAGTGATAGGTCTACTGTTGGTTCCTGGAGTTTACTATGATATTCCGATACTGGGGAAAGTATTATTCTCTCTATTTGACGTGTTCAACGTGTATATGATTTATCAGATTATCAATTCGACGAAGATAATTATTGATGATAATAATAATAATTACAAGAAAAATATTAGTGTGTTGCTAGCCTTAAGTTGGGCTATCAACCCATTGGCTATAAATATTTGCACACGCGGAAATGCTGACTCGGTTACAAATTTCATAGCTTTAACATTGCTATATTTGATTCAAGTTAAGAGAAACAATTTTCTCAGTGGTATATTATACGGATTTTTAGTATATTTTCGAATATACCCGATTATTTACTCATTGCCAATCGTATTGTTCATCTGGGGAATTGACCACACTTCTGCCATTCGCGATATATTTTCTTTTCATAATGCGTATAAATTAATGCATTTTTTTCACAGTGCTCTTGCTATGATGCTGATATGCACGTCGTTATCTTATTCTGTTTATGGCGATCAGTACTTGTCTGATGCACTTTACTATCACGCACAAAGGTACTATTAATTCACTATTTATCATGGACATATTACTTACTTATGTATATTAGATACGATTTCAGGCATAATTTTTCTCCTCATTTTTATTTAATATATTTGAATAGTGATTCAGCGTCTATCACCGGTGCATCCCATGTGTCTACAGGTGCGCTTGTTCAAACCATATTGAAGTTAGTCCCGTTAGCATTGCTTATCCTAGCCGTGTCGGTGAGGTACGCGAAGTCCAACCTTCCATTGGCTCTCTTGTTGGTAACTATGATATTTGTCACATATAACACCGTTTGTACCGCACAATATTTCATGTGGTACATCTGCTTTATACCAATTATTGTGTCGCAGCGCATGTTAAAAAGCAAGAAACGTGATTGGGGCTATACTGCATGTTGCACATTGACACTGGCTTGGATATTCGCACTTGGAGTTTGGTTGTACCACGCATATCGCCTAGAAATGCTCGGTGAAAATGCATTCCTTTTACTATTTGCATCTTCGATATTATTTCATGCAACTAATGTCGCTATTGTAATTTATGTAATTATGACATCACAGTATTAAATAATTGTACATTGAGAAGAGGAAGAAGTTGTCTCCAACTACGTCTGCTTCCTTTTAGTATTTTTTCTATTTTTCACAGGACTAGCAACCTTTCTTTGTGAATGCGGGAAGATAACACTGCATAAATTGTTGTAAAATCCTTTGTTATATATATTTGGGGGAAATTCACCTGGATCTGATGGGGGGGTGAAAGTGTCTACACTGTTACTTGGTCCCTCCGAGGGCACGCATCCGACATGATTGTCATCGTCGCCTTCGTATTTAATCGCATTACTCGGACCTGCTTCATTTCTGTTACCAGAGGCTTGGTATGTTTTGTAATTATGCAACATTTTCTTGTATGTTCTCTTGACAGCTGCCCATTTATAGGTTTCATTACTGGTTTGACCGATGGCTATCAGGTATAAATGGTACAAGAAAAATCCTGCTATGGCTAGAAACATGCTAAACACCAACAAAAACAGGACAACAATACCCGTGTATTTGGAGAGTAAATAGTTCAAAATAACGTGCAGTTTGTCACCTCTTACTGTCTCATTTGTGCCAGCTATAGAAAATGTTCGTTTCATTAATTCAATTTTTGGATCATATATTTCGCTCACAAGCATTAAAGTTAATACATATGACGCATATGCAAAAAATACTACATGGGTAAGTAGAAATAACAAAAAATACTTATAATTTAATTCTCCAACGCATTGATTTAACCAAACGCAGTGATGATCGAACAACGGAACACAATGATTACAAAGGGAACAATGCTTACTTCTGGCAGGTTTTTCAATATTACAACTTTTGCATATATTATTTTTCTCAAATAATATGTCATCATACGGTTGATAGTTAAATTTGTTTAATGATTCGTTAGTTATTACACCAGGACTAGTTTTACATGCTAAATAAAATGAAAAATGACATAACATAATAAAAATAAATGCAATGTAAGCATGGATATCTGAGACCAAATACATTGTAGAGAGGTGTTTCTGTCCATATAATAACCATGATATATACGCACCGTTTAAAATAAATAAATACAACAATTGCAATAATGGGTTTCTTTCGTGGACTATATAGTCATAAGAGTCTCGGCAATATGCATGGCATTGTTTACCAAATATTGTACGTACGACGATAGAAATATAACCAGGTATATCTTCTTCTACAAACAAGGAAATTTTACCAAGTATTCCCGCATTTGATGTGTCTGATACGCAAACTAAGAAAAATGTCCCCAGTGCAAAGCTCATATAGAGCGCAAGCAACAGACCGGTCAATAAATCCATCGACCTATCTGTTTTACTTGTTGTTGTTACTTGTTGCTGTGAGAACAAAAGGAGGGATTATGTTTCCGATCCCTAAGAATATTCTCCTTATTACTTGACATGACATTACACAATGTGCAGGTAGCATCAACAAGATCAACACGGAGTATACTTGAAAACAAAAATTATTTAATACACACGACGGAAAAATAAATCACAAGCACGCACTATTTTATCCTATAAATTTGCTAAAATGTTTATACATCTAAGGTTCCATGGCTGAATCCATGTTGGAAGCCGTTGGATAATTAGTATTACTAACAGTTTCTTTCTCTTGTATTGGCTCTAACGATGATACTCTATCTTGTACACTTCGAACACCTGATGACTGTTTATTTGGATCCGATTCTTTGGAATTTGTGCCTCCGCTACTTCCATCTTCAATCCGTAATAGTAGTTGCTTCCACAGCTCTACTTGCTCTCTGCACACTTTTACTTTATGCTCAAATGATCCTTTCAAAAACTTTTGATCCGCTAATATATCCACACCATTGACTGTAATAATACCGCCTTTCTCATCAGAGAGACTAGAAGTTGGTTTGGATTTGTATTTATCACCTGCTGCAATTTTAACTGAAAATTCAACGGCGTAAAATCCAACAGGACACTCTCTTGGGACGACTTTGCCGTAAATACCATCGACATCATTGCCATGGTATAAAATTGATACCTTTTTCATGAACAAGATAACTAAAGTAATGTTTGATGCAAGTGTAAAGGCTACGGCACTCAGGAGTCCCTGGATTGTTGGATCCACTTTCACGAGGTAAATAATAGGGAAGGCAAAGATAACAATGATGAAGATAAATGATATGGCGGTGGCGATTGATTTTGACTCGTTGACACTGTCGACTACATCCCTAACTGCCCACGTGAGTGTTGCACCTACCAACAGGAAAATGGCTTCTAAAACATACAACGCTATTAAAAATTTGGGGTTGTGCATAGTGCAGTTATATTCAACATACTCTTGGTTATGACTAGTTCTGCTTTTGACACTCATATGTGGCTCGCCGACAACTGTGAGTGCAATTAAGTAAATTCCAACACCGCTGCATAGTAGCAGCATCAAAACCATCAGCTGGAAATTTGAAAATCGGACTCTTTTGAACCCTTTGTTGTTCAACAGCCTGTGAATTCGGTACGTTTTAAGAAATAATGATCCGAACATGAAGATATACGCATAATGACCGATCCACACCTCGCTGACGCATATCTCGCTCGTCAGATCCCGAGAGTCCAAAATGATTCGAATACCGCACAAAAATGACCCGAAAAGGGTAACAAGTGTCATATGGTACTGTGTTAACTTCACCAAGTTAGATTTTCGGTAGTAAATTGTAAACAGAGTCAACGATAGACTGAGAATAATGGTAAAAACGCCTAAAAATACCAGGAAACCGCGAATACCAGGGGTATGTCGAATGTATATAGTTGGAGGCGCATCCCTAACTGGCAAACCATCGAGTGAATTGTACACAGCCTCGAAGCAGTATTCATAGAGTGAAGTACATGATTCAAAAGAGTTCTCATTGGTCCACTTAGCGATCAAAGCAAAGCCTTCTAACTCATCCTTACTCTGATATTTTGTTGCAGAATTACTGCTACTAACGGCGTGTTTAGAAGACAATTCTTCATTGGGATAAGTCTCGCTCAGCCTTCTGGCAGTCCACGCATCGTATATTTTATCTTGGAATTGGTAAACCAGAAAAGTGTGGCCCACTTCTCTGTCGCCCTTTCCATAACCTCTGTACAGAGGCATGCCTTCAAAGAACTTCAAGTAACCAGTTGCTCCCGAAAAACTAATGTTTTTCTCCAGCACTTCTTGCAGCAAATCACTATCAATTGAGGTAAGTCCCTTTTCGTAGAACAGATCATGAATACCGTGAGCTGCAGTGTAGACGGCATCGTACGCATGAGGAGTGTAAGGATAAATATCAAATTCATCCAGACTGCTATACTCCACACCAGTACAGATGGTACTATCATTTTGGTAATGGTACAGAAAATATTCACTAGCATCGTCGAGTGCGCCATCACAAACGGTCACGCCATTATGTGTGGTAACGGTGTCCGTTCGAGATAAAAAATTCTGGACAAAATTAGTTCCGTATGGTGACTCGCGCAGCGAATAGTCTGGCTTGTACTGAAACCCCATATATCCTCTCATCATGTTCTTAATTTTATCGTGGTCAGTTGTTTGGAATCCCGCTAACAATTCCGGTACTGAGTTCATACCAATACCCAAAAGTTGTGTCCCAACACCTAAAACTCCACCATCATACAGTGCCTCAATAACTCGCGCTGTTGTGTTGACTGGCAACGCAAGAAAGAATATTTTAGCACCTGAAGATTTCAATGACTTAACCAAGGAATCCATGTCGTCCATCAAATCCGGGTCGCCCAAGGTAGAGTCGCCAATATTCGGGTTAACGTATTCTTCGGCGATTCTTTCAGTCTCACAATAAGTTAGATCACTTGACTCAACAGAAATCTTATAGCCAAAGTCTAGATCGACTGCAATAGACGCGAATTTACCCCACTTAAAGTAGTTGCAAATCATTTCCTGCCAAACCATGCCTTGATATGTCTCAACGATGACTGTTTGCAATTTGTAAGGAAACTCGTCACCGATACCGAACATGGTATCTTGAGCTAAGGTGTGGATTTGAGTGAGCTTCAACTCTTGGAAATATTTGTTTGATACAAAGGTCTCTACATCATTTCCCTGACCGATAACTATGTCTACGCCAGTGCCGAAGGACTCGTCGCCCAGATATTGAGCTGCTTGTGATCCTCCTTGAAATCCCTCTCCTTCATAAATTGAATACACCAAAGTAGTGTTCGGTAACAGCTCGGTGCTATTGTTGATTTCTTCTATTGCCATAATAAACGCTTCGAGTGACTGTGCTTGCTGGGGATCGTGAGGATTGAAGAATCCGCCAACTTTTACATATCTCGGTGTTTCGGCATTGGTGTAACCTTGACCATCCTTTGCTGGCTTGCCGTCATAAGTATTGTATATAATATCTGTGCAATTGTGTCCGTACCAACTATCACTGTTACTACACCATGCAATCGTATCTAATTCGCCTTGCCAATATCCTACATATGCCCATGGATCAGCGGGATTTGAGTCATACCAATCCGCATTGAAATTCTTCACAATAAATGTATGACCCTCCTCGCGATCTCCTTCGCCATAGAAAGAAAATTGAGGCATACCCGAAAAATACTTGATGTATCCCGTTGCTCCGTCGAAAGAAATATTATTCATCAATATTTCATGTAGTACTGTACCGTTATTCACGGGATCGAATGATGTATATGACTCATTATGAATAAGGAGCTTAAAAGCATACGCCATAGAAAATACAGCGTCGTATACATGGGCAGCATAATCACTTATTGTTGTATGCGTTATTGAAGAAAAATCTGAAATTCCAGTACAAGTACCAGTACTCGTTTTGTATAGGAAATTTCCAGTTACAGTATCATCTGTATCTGTAACGCAATTAGCAGTATTCGTCAAACCTTGGAAATCGGACAAGAAATCGGCTCCTGCTCCAGCATTTAAAATATTGAAAGATGGTGCGTACTCAACAGTCATCACGCCCTTCATAATTTTTTTGATTTTTACAGGGTCTGTCGTTTCCATATAGTCGATAATTTCACTACCTTTGCTCAATGTATCAACACCGAATATCTGCGTTCCCTCGTGAAATAGTCCACTATCATATCCTTGTTCGAGGAGCAATGCGGCAGTAGCGGCTGGCATTACAAGTAGAAATACTTTCGCTCCAGCAAGTTTTGCATGAGCAATAACTTCAGTGAAATCAGTGTCTGAAAATCGGAAAAAGTGTTCAGATAACTTAGTTAAGTCGCAATAAGTATCATCTCCTGATTCCATAGATGTTTTGGTCCCACGGTCGTCATTAGTTGCAAATACAGTGTACTGTGTATACTTGAAAGTGTTGCACATAATATGTTGCCATACCATACCTTGGAATGAATCTATAGGAGTCGTTTGCACCTTGTAGGGGTATATATTCCCATAGCCATGCTTTGTATCCATTGCCCTAGTATGAAGTTGTACAACACCATAATTAGGAAAAACCAAATTAGATGTTTCAGTAACATCATCAGTACCCGATCCTATAACGGCATCAACACCTTTTTTACTGCCAGAAAAATAATTACCATCGGAGCCAACAAAATCAACCTCGGAGGACAAATATTGAGCGGCAATCACTCCTTCGTAGCTGTCTACTGCTGATGTAACAGCCACTCGAAACTCGTATCCATTCATAATATTGTTTGAATTTACCTGGTCGACAGCTTCTATAAATGCAGCCAAACACTGGGATTGGTCGGAGTCTTCTTCTTCTGGAGAGAATATACCACCGAGTTTGATGTACGTCACGGCATGGGCATAGTAACTCCACTGACCGATAAGAAGATAAAGAAATAGATAAAACAACATATTAGATCATGCAGTACATCCGCCACGTATTCTATATTGTCTAAACAACTACTTGAGTTACTCGTGATAATGCGAGTTATTATTGAGTTCTAACTGATTCGAATTCGATTCGTACGTTGGTTATTGAACCTATGCTTTGCTGGCCACTACCGTTTAAACCCGGTACTGGACATGGGTTCCTCAATCCTTGTAGAAATTGTAAATAGAAAAGAAGTAAGATGGGGATAAGACGTCGGCACCAGGAATGATCACGTTGCGAGGAGCCTGTCTCTGGCAGCACAGGTTTTCACTTGTAATCTAGTTACACAGATTGATCTCATTGGCAGTACCGGAACTCTTGAAATTCATGCATGACAACCAGATCTACAGTCGCTTGCGGGACTAGTAGTCTGAAAAGATGACATAAAGTGACAGGATATAATTAAATATACAAAAGATAGTCTATTCATCAGGATCACCGATCTTCTTCGGGATTTTTTTTACTTTCTTGGTTAATTTACCAGGAGTGAATTCAGTTGCATTAGGATTCAGTAAAGCAGCTGCTTCACTTTCAGTAGTAACTTTACTTTTCTTGGTAAGAGGTGCACCACTCAATGCACTTAGGATACTACTTACAGGAACCGGTGGTGGTGCGTCACTCGAGACTTTCTGTGACATATTTAATCTAAGTTGATGCTTCATTTCATCCAGAGACTTACCCAAGGTTTCTTTCACTGGAGATTTATCCGATTCTAATGGATCCCCGGACTCGGATTCCTTTCTCTTCTTGGTGATTGGATCTAAGAATACTGACGTAGTTACGCTATTATCACCTACTTTAGTAGGTACTGCTGGGTTCACTGCAGGAACTGTAGCAGTAGCAGTGGTTTTGCTTATCGCCTCCTTCTTGAACACCTCAATTTCCGTTTTAGCTAATATATTTTCCTTCTTCAGTGATTCTATCGTCGCTTTGGAAGCATCGTTCTCCTTTTTCAAACTTTCAATTTCATGTTTTGCCGTGTCCAAATCCTTGGTAAAAGTGTCAACGCTACTCGTCAGATCCATGCAGCGTTCATCTACTTCTATCTTCTCTTTCTTGGACGTGGCAATTTGATTCTTGAAATCCTGCAATCTAGTCCTTAACTTGTCGTTGTTGGCATCCATATCTGCATTTAGCTTTTGTAATCTTTCAATTTCCAAGTCTTTTACTTCAACCTGATTCAGCAGTGCTTGATAAGTTTCTGGATCAACAGCTTTATATTTTCCTAACAATTCTTCGTGTCGTTTGTGTAAGGTGAGTAAATCGTTACTCTTCACTTCATTGTGCTTTAATAAATTCTCATTTTCCTTTTGCAATTGAGCAATTTGTGTTTCAAGTGGTTTGGCTGTTACTTTGTATTCGTCAATTTCTTTTTTCAATTTACTATTTGCATCTGTAAGCTGTTGATTAATAGATACCAGACGTGCATTGCTTTCTCTTACAATATTTATTTGCATAACTTCCACCAGCAGCTTATTGAACTCCTCTGATTTGTTACGACCACCGTTATTGCGCTCAATTTCTTTCAACAATTCCGCACGACTTTCTTCTAGTTGTAATTGTGATGCTTTCAATGACCCTTTCAGATGCGCCAACTGAATTTCATACTCAGATTTTTTAGTCTCACAAAAGTCTTTCTCGCGCTTAATATATCTAATAACTTCGCGCAGTTCTCCGCATTCACGCTTCAATTCTTCTATTTCGGCATCTCTATCAACGTCTATGGGGACACTGGCATCCACACCTTTTGGTCCATTTCTCACACGATCTAATTGAAGTCCGAGTGATTGCACTTGACCATGCAAAACTTCATTAATGCGACGAAGATTGTCATACTGATCAAAGTGCTCCATTGACAACTCACTAGTTTGGTGGTTAGGTGTAGTAGAAAAAATATTTGATGATGAATTAACTTTCTTTTCGAGCTCAACTCGGATAGCAACCTCGTTCTCATAATTTGTAAAGGCAACTTTGGCAGCATTTTGGAATTTAATTAATTCTGTTTTAAACACTTCCAAGTCATTTCGGTACTCCGAATTCTTCTGCTTCAACGCGGTGACTTCATCCATCAACTCATTCTGTCTCTCCGTGTTTTGATTTACTTCGTTAAGATAGCTGGTTTGCACACTATTATATTCATTTTGTAATTTTATGTAATTAATACGTTCTTCTTCGATTACTTTACTTGCGTTGGCCAAATCACCTTGCAATTTGGCAAACTCTGAATCATTGGAAGTGTTGATGTTCTTCAGTTTTTCCTCCACATCCTTCAGCTTTGATTCGGTTCCAGAAGAAAATCTAAGTAATTCACTTATATGCAACTTAGCCGAGTTCAACTCTTCTTGCAGCGACTCATTCAAGGCCTTTTCCTTCTCTAGTGCAAGCTTGTCTCCTAGTTCATCTTCGGTAATAAAATTTGCTTCACCGACACCCTGCAAACTAGCAATTTTCTTTAAAAGCATTGTGTTTTGCTTATCAAATAGCTCGCTCTTTTCTAATGCAACCTTTGAGTTACCTTGCTCTACTAACAATTTCTCGCGTAAAGAACATATTTCTAACTCACTTAAATTGATTTTTCTATTGCAGCTACCTATGTCTTCTTCAAAAAATCTACATTGCCGTTGTAACGACATGATAGTTGCAGCTGACTCCTCCTTGGTTTTCTCCAAACTTTTAATTAAAGCGTCCCTTTCTTGCGTCAATGTAATGATGCGATCGGATTCTTCATGCTTCATATCGGATTCAATTTTTTCAACGGTCACTAGAATTGCATTTTTTTGTTCAATTTCTCTGTGTGCGTAAACTAACTGTTCGATTAGTCTCATTTCATCAGATTTGACTGCGTCCAACTGACTCTTTGCATGCACCAAATTAGTATTCGTGCGAGTTAAGGACTCCGATTTGGTATTCAACTCGGTTTCCAATGACCTCATTTTATTGCGCAAATTGGCGATTTCATTATTGAGGGAATTAATTTGGTCTATACCACTATTTACTTCGGCGCTAAGTGCACTATTTTTGTCAGCAATCCGGTTGTACCTCTCCTGAAGCATGGTAAAATCGGTGTTTAATTGTGTAAATTTCACAGAATTTTCAGTCAATTCACCTTGTAATGATGTGATTGTATTGGTTTTTTGTTGAATTTTATCTACACATTGCATTAATTCTGATTTCAGAGTCTGGTTATCGTGTTCAAGCTTGGATATGACAACTTTGAGATCATTTACGGAATTAGGCGATAAAATCTCTTCAATTTTTTTTGACACTTCAGCGTTACTACTACATAGTAAATTCTTGAGCATATCTCGTTGAACTGTAAGGCTATTAACCACCTCATGCGCTGAACTCAAGGCTTCTGTGGCAGATGATAACTCCTTGAGTACCTCTGTTACATCTGAGTCCATAGTTTTAATAGTTTTTACAGGAGAAGTGGGATAAATAGCTTCATTGTTAGACAGCTTACGCACTACTGCGAGAAGCTCTATATTCCGACATTGCAGTTGAGACACGTCATCAAATGTAACTAAATTCTTGTTGATGACTTCTTCGGCCGTGCAGTTATCATCGATTGGGACAATAGACAATTTAGGGCTCACTACTTTGTTGTACAATAGATGCTGTATTTGAGTAGTTACATCACGATATCGCTGCTCCATGGACACTAATTCTCGTTCTGAATGTGCTAACTTCGATGATAAAGTCTTGGTTTCTCGTTTAAATTCCTCATTAGCAATAAATAACTGATCCATTTTATCCAATGTTTGTGAATAACTATGCAACAATTTATCGTATTCCTCAGCTCGCTGTACTATCTCCATGTGACTTGATGCATTAGATGCCAAGGATTGCTCCAATTCAATACGCATGCTTACTTCTTGGCTTAATTTGCGCTCCATTAACCAAAGTTTATTGCATATTTCGGTGAAGTCAGCTGTTTCCATGTCGTAGTCATGTATCACACTGGTGGAAGGCAATAAATTTGAGTTGCTTGTATTTAAGTCATTTTCATTACCAGATGCATCTATATTGCCCAACTTAGACATTAAACTAGAAATTTCTTGATTGTAAATGGATTCCGTAGTGGCACTTCGCTTCTCAAGCGCATCATATCTTTCAACAATGTCGTCATACTGTCTTTTATATAACTCTTTATCGCGTGTAATTGAATCTAAGTCTTTTAAATATTGTTCCTTCTGCATAACAAATTTTGATTCACTTAGACCAACTTGTGATAATAAATGGTCAATCTTTTCTTCATGCAATACTATTTTATCAGCTAAATATTTATTCTTTTGCATTTCCCTATCGAGCAATGCATTTTTCGTAATTATTTCAATTTCAAGATCATGAATTTTATCATCAAAATTATTTTGAAGTGACCTGTAATCCTTAGTTTTTTCATGAATTTCTATTTCTAACATTTTGACACGCTCAGCATGTAAACTATTTTCTCTATTCATACGATTATATTGTAATTGAAGAGCTAATTTTTCATTATCTAATTCCATACAGCGCATTTGTTTGTCTTTAAATACTGTGGATACTTGCATATTTTCACTATGCTGTTTATCAACCTCTTCTTTTAATCGAACAATGTCATCTGTTTGGCGTCTTATGGTATCCTCTAATTCTTTGATAGTAAACTCCAACATCGTACCCCTTCGTTTCTCAGTGTTAGTAGCAGCAATTGACTCCATAAGAGACAATCGTAAGCTCTCACTTGTGGCTTCCATGCTGTATACAACGTGTTTTGGTTTTGCAAAAAGACAAGTAATTTTTGGGACATCTCTGCCATTACCGGCTAACAATTTAGACACTAAAGTAATAATAAGAAATAAATGAAAAGGTTTTTTTTTGCGACGCAAGTATACTCATGCGAATATTATGATTGTCTCTCATAAGTTGTACAGTTATGAATTCTTTATTTAATGTCATCACCCCGGAGCTGGTTCCGGTGTACCTAAGCTTTTTTCAAAGCGGAAATAGGAAATCTTGATATTTATACCAACAATAAAGCCATGTTGAAACAGGACGAGTCAAATGGTACATTTATGTTCAAGACGGGTATATTGCTTACACTGGTGAGTCAATTTAGTAATCATAGAATTTTTATCCTTAATTAATTATTTATTTCTAGTGTATCCAAAATGCTGGTCATGCTCTTTTAACTAGATATTCTCAAGGTATATTAAGAGAGAGTTACTCAACGACAGAGGTTGTTTTATTCGGTGAATTATTGAAGCTTATATTTTCGGGTTATTTATCTATTACTGATAAATCTGAGACTGATGCTGTAGGAGTTGGATTTAATAAATTGTTATGGTTAATCGTTAATTCTAAAAAAATTATTATACTGGTAATATTATACACAATTGCTAATATTTTATCTTATTATGCCTTGGCAAGAGTTGAAGCTGCAACGTACACAGTATTACTGCAGCTTAAAATATTTACAACTGCGGCGTTTGCAGTAATAATGCTTGGACGAAATATCAGTTCATCTAAATGGAGAGCATTATTGTTGTTAGTCCTAGGTTGTATATTAGTAGCATCTCCCGCGTATAATCAGCCTAAAGACTGTTCTCTAAAGGTTGATACAGAAAATGATTATGATAATCCACGAAGTTTGTTAACTTCTTGTTTGGGAATTTTTTCGATACTTATTATGGTTGCTATTAGTGGTTTCTCTGCCATTTATTTTGAGCAAATGCTTAAACAACAAGGTACTAAAGTAACAATATGGGAAAGAAATTTTCAGTTAGCTTTCTATAGTATTATATTTTTAATAGCAATAGTTACATGGGAAAAAGTGAATTATAACGAAGACATGGATTTTAATATTGGTGAAGGTTGGACTATAAATACTTTTTTGATTGCGATAATTCAGGCTGGAGGAGGACTTCTAGTTGCAGCTACATTAAAGTATGCTGATGCAATATTAAAAACTCTTGCAACATCAGGAGCTATTGTTATATCTACTTTAATAGGATATTTTCTGTTAAATGGCGTGCTAGATATATTTGTCATTATAGGCAGCATATCTACTATATTAGCAATATTTAATTACACGTTGGAATAGATTAATTTATTTTTCATTTTGTGAAGTTGTATTAGTTGTTGATAACATTTTATTACAGTCGAAGTCCTAATTTCTCCCACTTATCACTAACTTTTTGTGCTATTTGAAGTACATTGTCATCCTTTAAATCACCGTCTAGCAGCTCTCTAATCTTGGTTATGCGATCATCTTTGTTATCATGAGTACTTAGTACTTTCACGATGTTGTCATCAACGCTTGATGTTGATCGTAGGCTATCGTAGAATTCCTTTAATTTCACAATTAACTGCGCCATCGACCTCTTCTTCCTTATCCTATATCTTAAAATTTCCCTAACATTAATAGACAATTCATTGCCATATTTAGAGATATCAATATCATTATTCGCTGAAAGTATGACTTTGATTCCGGATCCCACTTTATTCAACAACTCAGTATCCGTGATGAGGCTGCCGTCATCGGCAAACGAACCCATAGCATAGGATTTGGCAATGTTTTGCTTTTTTGACTGTTTAAATTTTGTGTCATTATCTAGCTCTGAATGAGAGGCTTTAACGAGAGTTTCAACAGACACAGTTGCATCGTTTGTTTCGTTTGAGTCACTGCTTAAACTGGATGTGATACGGCGTACCGTGGGTGATGATGAGGGTGGAAGAGGGACGTTAAATATACTCTTCAACATGTTTTTAACTTGTTGAACAATGTCAACACTATTTATTTCAATAAGTTTCTTGTTCTTGTCTTTAGTAACATTATTCACATCAGGAGGAATAACATTATTAACTAAATAAAAAATGTCCGTTGTAAGATCAGAGCCACCAATATTTACTAGTATTGCTAAGATTCCTATTATTGTAGTCAACACATGTGACTCACTAAAAGTGTCAATCACACTTCCATGTGACTGTAGTAAGAACGGATCATAGCCGTGCTTCGTCAAATCCTGTTCTTTTTCAGTATACAAAATTCGTAAATACGCCCATAATTTACCATCGATTCCATCAATATTATTTCCAGAAATTGACATTGTAAAGTTTGCATTAGGTCCACGCAAATCCAATGCATTCAGCCATTGAACTTGCCACCCATTCAACCATCTATCCATTATCATATTACCACCTCTTCCTATTAATTTTTCAACCTGATCATTTTTACTTTTTGATAAATTATCTTCATAAGTTAATGACGAGCTTTGACTCATACAACATCTTGCCGTATTAATTAAAGTATTGTCACAATTTAAATTTATTTGGTTATAAGGATTATTATCTACGGTGAAACCGTAGTCCTCTAGTAATTCATCATTACCAAGAGGACCGTAATTTACGGTTAACTCTTCATTTGTAGTAATATCGCTAATAGCTTTTATCACGTATGAATCACCATAATCAAGTATTTCACAATTGGGGTTTGATGAATGCGACGCAATATCAATGACAGGTATCATGACTTGACATTTCTCGCCAACAACTGTTGGGTTTCTTATAGCACGACTTGCAGCTGTAGCAAAACCCCACCCAAACGCATTAACATCTGCACGATGGCCAGAAAATGGATCCATTTCTGTTTTATGAAGTGGTGACAGTACATTCTCAGCAAAATCACTCAAAAATGCACATCTATCCCTAGTTCTGGACATTATAGTTAGATCTTGAATTAAATTAAATTCCGAATTTGAATAAAATACTGGCATTCCCCAAAATTCGAAAGGCAGATTTCTAATATACGATCTATATGGCGAATTAGGTCTTACTCGTTCACTTAAAAGAGCAACAGCTAACCTTGCTCTCCATTGACTTTTATTAAGCGAATTCATAAGTCTTTGTGTATTGTCTAATAATGGAAGAACACACTTGCTTGGATCGGCAAAAATACAAATTGTTTTTGGTATACTGACTAAAATATCATCTTTCTTAAAATTCTGAGTCGATTTTAGAATCCAACCTTCACCTGATTGATCAATAAATACATTACTCATCGATCCATTATACTTCTCTACCCATTTCACTAAACCTTTAACATCAGCATTAAGCCTGGGTACAATAGCTGCTTTTGATTGATCATTGGTCTCAGATACACTTATTTCATTTACTGCAACTTCTTCATGTTTCGATAAATAGAGTGAACTTTGCCTTCCAACTGGAAATCTATAAGTAAAACTATCCACCAGGAAGCAACAATACAAAACAAAGATGAAGATGATTGCATGCATTGTATTGCTATATCACTCAAGATCAAGCCATGTACCTACACACAATCACACTTCTACTCTTCCGTTTGGTACGTACCTCTTCGGTCTTCTAGGTCGGAATCCTCGATGATACGGAACCACAGATCCAGATTGGGATAATACAAGATACAGATAAAGACAGATGGGTGGTACTCGCTAGATAAATTAAAATGTTGAGCACAAGAATTATTTTATGGACATTGGGTGTGGGCACAACATCAATCATTAATGATATTGATGCGGAACTGAGAGATCAGTTGAAAAAATAAACCAAAAAAAAAAAATTACCAAAAAGAATAGATTTAGACATTAACGCTTTGAGTCAAGCTTTTGACCAAGAGAGGGTTGTGATATAACTAGTAGTTACATCTTACGACTAACAGGAGATAAGTTACAAGACGATTGAGAACACTCAAAGAGGAATGTCAGCAGCAGTGCCAGAAAGTGATGAGGTTAAGGTCAAGGGTTTAGGTGCTTTCGTTCCTATACCAGTTGAAGATGATGCTTACTATAAAAAATGGTCTGGATTATTACTAATTGGACCGTTTGTAGTCGCTATATTATCACTTATAATAATTTTTACTGGACAAAATTTGATAGTACAACTGGCATCTTCAAATGAGACTTGTGGTTATCCTCTGGATAGCATTGTTCAAGTAGTAATAGTTTGTTGTTACTTCTTCTTATTGACATATTTCTGGATATTTTTTGGTGATACTATTACAATTAATATAGATAAACCAAGAGTTATATTGACTCCATTTAAGTCATTTACAACAATAGTTTTACTTTATTTAGTAATTGGAATTATCACGTTTATTGTATTTTGTGTGGGTGCTTTCTTATTGCAAAGTGCCGCATTTTGCGTGACTACTGCCCCTACATTATATTCCTATTCATCATTCATAGTAGCAATTTTTTTTATTACATTCATTATTGTTGTATCATATTTGATAACAACTTATTTCGCAGATACGATAAAATCTCAAATAACCGACAAATTAAAAGGCCCAACAATTGCTGAGGTTGAACAAAGACTATTTAAAACTAAATTTGGTGAATTGGATCCTGATAAGAAGGGCAAAATTCCTCGTGATAAATTAAGTACTTTGTTAACAAATCTTGGTATTTATGTGCCTGATAAAGAGCTCTCGGATCTCGCAAAAACGCTAGATCCAAATGATAGCAATACAATTGATTTTGATACGATGGCTGCTTGGTTTAAAAAGCTTAATGAAAATCCAGATGAAGATGGAGGAGAAGATAAAGGTATTTTCTTTTTATCACTTATTTTATACACAAATTACAATTGTTTTTTCTCCTTAGATGATTAAATTCCTTTCGTAAATTTTACTGTTAATACTGTATTCAATTTTGTATCATAAACTGTACTCCTTTGGATTTGTATTTTCTGTGTTTGACTTGGATAGTTCAGCTAATCTACGTTCTAGTTCAAGCAGATCGTCACTATCAGTTGGGTTTGATTTAATATTAGTTGGTTCGGCATTTTTGTTGTCTTCTTCTTCTACTTTAGCGCAATTAAAAACAGATATATCACTTTCAACTTTATATAATTTTATATTACTATTGTCACTTGTCTCAGTTGCAGTAAAAGGTGCAGGTATTGGTGAAAAAATTTTTTGTTCTACAAATTTCGGTGACATGTGGTTGTCAATATTTGGGACCACAGGATATTGAAATACGTCTTCCACTACAGTGTTCGTAACAGGGATTGCTGTGACTGTTATAGCGTTTTCATTTGGTTTACCCCATTCATTAATTTTTGGCATGTCTGATTTTGACATTGTCGAGATAGGTGCATCAGAATGTTCATGAGAGATATTATTTTCTTCAATATAAGCATCTGCTATTTTTGAACCTATTTATTATATATGATATTATCAGGAAGAAAATAGTAAAAGTAAAGTGTAAAAAGAAGATAACCTGGCGCCATAGGAATGGAAAATCCAGAGGGTGTAGGTATTGGTCCTGCTTCCGGTAGTCCTAATTTAGTTTCGACTATATCAATATTATATTCACGGGCTATATTGCATAAATACTTGGTTACTAACTGAAAATCTGGAGGAATAACACTTAATTTATGCATAACTCTATCTGATACCATAGCATCGTTTGGATTAGACTCAACTAATTTCATAAAATTGGAACTAAATTTTTTAGAAAATTGCCTTTTTACCTCGACTAATTCGTCTATATCCATTCTATCTGCAGACCAAATTAAACTGCTAATGGCTTGCTTTAAATCAACAGGAACTTCACTGCATGATGAGATATATTTAATTCTTTGTACACCTAAATCACAATACATTTCCAACAAATTATAAGCTTCGATATAAAAATCTTCGCGTATTATTGATTCCGCTTTAATTCTTGCTTTTTCAATAGCGTCATTTTCTAATAATTTCGCTACTTCTTTCTTCAAAACATTTATACTAGCATTTTTCTTGTTAACGTGAAGTTGCATACGTATAACAGCCATTTGTAGATTGGATTTTAATTTTGACTCGTCATAAAATAAACCAAGGTTGAACATTATATTGAAAATAGGTTCTTCGTCTCTATCTTACCTTTCTTTCCTTTTCTACTGAGAAATTTTTAGTTCCCGTTCCGAAAATGCGAGATTCTATTATTGAATTATTATTTATTCATACATTATAATATCTTAAATAAATAAAACAAGCGAGATCATTATATTTTAGCTTGACGTAAATTTTGACAACAGAGCTTCAAATATGGCAATAAATACAGGAATAAATATAGCAAGATCAAATCATTTACATTAATCTCTTTATCCCTTTGATTTCACATCGTTAACTTTGTGGGTCCGGTTTGTTGTCTATGGTTTTTTTGCTAGCCTTGCGCTTCCAGTGATGGGCACGGTGAGGAGTCGATGCGAACTAGAAAAGGAAAAGCCATAGGTATTATTTTTTGTAAGTGTATTAACCTCTTTACTCACAACAGTTATCCTATAGGTCTTTTCGTATAATTAAAAGTTTGGGGAAATTCTCTGCATACTAACCTAGAAAGTAGGACCATGAAAATGGAATAACCTATGAATAATATCATTACGAAGATCGCGGTAGTTATACTGCGGGAGTTTATATTTTGAAATGGGCGTTATTAATGGAAACAAAGTTATTCGACATAGAACACAACAGAGATTACCTTCAGCGTGCCCATCACTCACCTAAATTCAATTTGGAAAAATCAAACATAATTGTCTATTAGTTAGACACATTTCTTCTCACTCTTTAATTTTTATACTCAACTTTATATTTTTTCTCATACTATATATATAAAATCATACCTATCAGCTTACGTAAATAATTAATCTTATGCTGATTTTATAATCCACTTTTTGTCACAACTTAGCGCAATATTTTGTTATTTGTAATTTAAATAGAGCATATAATGTACTAGACAATACCTCGATAGACAATAGCTCAAACAGTACACAACAAACATGTTTGTTTAACTTATGTTTAGGTTCCGTATACAGAATTTTTTTCTTACTTACTGTCAAAAAAAGTCCTTGAAAGTTATCGGGGAAGGCACTGAAAAACCTTTAAGATATATTCGTTCACTAGTGATTCTCTATGGAGTTCTACGACCCAAAAGATGAAACAATATTTGAAGATGAAGGCGACTTGGTTCCTACATCTGAAACTATAAATGACGGTGATACAAGGGCACTGTACATTGATTCGATTCGTGCGGATGTAAAACGTTTCAGTAATAATGATGACACTGAACTTATTATAGCTGATATATCGCCCGAGAAAGTATTCGATCTTTTTAGAACAAAGAATATTCCCCTACAATCTAGTAAACATAATTTTGAGACAATTCAAACAACGGGTTCTAAAGTGGATACCTTTTTTGTTAAACTTTCAATGCTGCAGTCTGAAATAAGTAATCTGAAAGAGGAATTAGATCATACTCATAAAATAAGTCATAGTGACTCTTATACTTCTCCTTGGAGTGATCTTCATAACACAGCTAAAGATAAATTGCGACAAAAGAAAAGAACCGATTTATCAATTTTTCAGCGTAAAGAAAACTTTTTGAATCGAATTAAAATTCTTCAAAATAACCTGTTAGTTGTTAATGGCGAAAATATTGATAAAAATAATTTGAAGACTATATTAAATGGATCATCATCACTTGCAGAATTATTGTCAAAAATTGAGTCACAAATTGTGCTTCTAGATGATATTTCTCTAGGTACAATAAAGGACAAAATTGACTTATATAAAAATACATCAGATAATTTGAAACTCGCTGACTATTCTACTTTAAACCAGTTATATTCAGAAAATAAAGCGTTTTTCGATCACATTGAATCTAAATCGTGCAATTTTGAATCAATATCACTTTCATTTCCAGAATTAGTATGCCGTTTAAAGTCCCTAGAAATTCCACACAGGAATGCATCCAATACAATTACTAATTTTGTGCAAGTAGAACAAGAAATTCAGAAATTGTGCAATGATTTGACTGCAAATAAGGAATTATTGAGTGCCATAAAAGACGGGATCGATCAAAATAAAGCTATAATAAGTCAAAATGTAGCTCGGATCAGAAGTAAGTTAGGAGAGGCGCTGAAATAATAATAATAATATAATAATACATATGTCAACCTATGAATGAACCTATGAATGATATTGAAATGCTTGTAGATGTAATGTATTTCCTATTTTTTGTTCTGTCGTTTGTTTTTTGTTCTGTTTACTGCTATCTAAGTCTGTAGTTTCTATCTCTGAGTCATTTCCACGTTTAATGTTGATCTTGATTTCCGAAAGCGGTGATGAGTCGCCAGAGTATATGAAGTTGTTAAAAACGGGCGATGCAGTAAACTGCCGATGCGTAATAACTTTATGTTCTATATTTGAAGGATGCGGACTGCTCTCGTCGATCAACGATATTACGTCACGACTCGCATTTTCTTTCTCTATTCGATTTAAAGCTTCTTGCTTTTTCATTAAATTCAATTTGGCCAAAGACTCCGCTGGGCTTATCACTTTCTTCTTGAAAAATGATGAAATTTTATTTCCTGGTGCTACTTCTGGTTTTATTGGTATACTAGTTAGAGGCTTTGTGCTTGGTATATTTTGTCTCACTGCTTCAATTTTATCATTGTGATAAACGGCAGCAACTTTGTTTTCTACAGTGGATTTAACGGAAAAGTGATTCATAATTCCATAACTCACTTGACTCTTTACAGCTTTATCTATTTTTTGTGAGGCAAATTTATCATTATTCTTATTATATGGAGTATTCTGTTTCACGTTGGATCCCTCAAAAGTAAAAGCCTTGTGCGTTATTGGATCAACCAGTCCATTCGCGATAGACGAAGCTAATGTAGAATCTAAATTTGATCCCAAAAAAGAAACATCTGCTTCCGAAGCTGAACTTGGATGTGAGCAAATTGAATGAGGCAATTCATTGAAATTGATAGGGTTTAAATAACATGTACGTTGCGAAACCACATCGTATACAACTTGATGGCGAAAGGTTAAAAATGCTTTGTAAAAATTCACTTCATATTCCAGTACGCTTATTTTTTCATCTCCTATATTGATAGTCTTGACAACATTTAATGGCAATAATCCATGCAACCGCATCGTTCGAAGCACTTTATCAACAGATTTATGCTTAGAAACGTACTTATAACTATTTTTTATACCAATATTTTTTAAAGAATCTAAATAATCGCAACCAGCGCCAATGCACATAGATACTATCATATCATGAGTAAAACCAGTTAAATCAACCCCTTTAGTACATAATTGAAATAAGTTACTTAACAATAACCTTTCACATTTACCATTTTGCTCTAATTTAAATACAATTTCTTTACATCCAAATGGTATCGTATCGGAATCTTCTGCAATTATTGCATCGACAATATTATTGATACTTAAATATGCTAGTTGGGCATCAGCCTCATATGGTGCAACAACACATTTTACAGTAGGTCTATTCGTTTTTAAATGATGGATTAATTGAGCAGCCATATAAGGGGTAACATTTACTGCTCTACTAAAATACATACGGGAACCATCACGATCACCTCTACTTTTTAATTCAATTCCTTTATCAAGATTTAATTTTCTATTCTTCCCACGTTCAATTTCTGTTGCTTTCTTTGCAGGAAGATCAGCACCATCAAATACCATAGTAACATCAATCTGAAAAAACAAAAGCATATCAATTAATCGAACACAATAATCAATCCATTTTTTTGTAGGAATACCAGTGCATAACTCTTCACAACAACCGTAGGATGCCTTATGTAACCAAGCATATCCATCTACAGCAACACGTTTTCCTCGTAATTTTTCTATGTGATAATCACTGTCAATAGAACTCTTGACAAATGGCAATAAACCTTGAATCCCCATTGAACTTTTGAATCGAACAACTAATAACTACTAATTAAACTTGAAGCAGCTGGGGCATGCATCACTCTTTCGACTTGGAAGTTGGAAACGAATTTTCAAAAATTTACCTTTGGTACCGGCGATCATACCAGTCCTCTTGTATTACTAAGTAGTATTACCAGTCATATCATATCATTTTAGATGAACCTAATCAGGCACAAGATGACACACTTCCATAGTTTGTCGGAATCAACAGCGATGTTAAATTTCAATGACCGGTCCTGGACCGTAATCTTCTTAGAGATCCACCTTTCGGAACCTTGGATATCTCCGTCGCGTTCACGCCAAGGTACTCTACTCATTCGTTACTGTTTCATGCGTTACTCACACTCCTTATATGTATAGCGCTAAGCATTACATGAGTTATGGTAGAAAATCAAGAGTTTTTTGCCGATTTAGATCGTGACTTTGAGAATATCAAAAGACTCACAGATGAAACATTTTGCTACAAGGCATCGGATGTTTTAGTACAGAGTACATTTGAGTTACCAATACTTATAAATTTTCCAGGAAGTCGCATTAAATTTTCCTTTAGTTCTAAATTGGGTGACTTGTGCTTTGGTATAATGTTTGTACCAGCATTAGAAGAGGGTCAAGGCGAAGATGATTTACGTGTTCAAGTTTTAGATGAAATAGGAAGAGTTCCTTGTCACGACGACACAATTGAAGGCGAGTTTGAACCGCCATCCGAGGGTGTAATTTTTTTTACTTGGGATAATACATTTGATTGGTATACTAATAAGAAATTAGCATATAATATTGAAGTATTTGAGCCATCATTCACATTTATAGATAACTATCGAAGTGATGTATCATATAAGTTACTTTTAGATAATGTTCAAGAAATAGAAACAAAATCTATAAGATATGCAGATGCTCAAGATGCAATTGAAAATCATTCATGCAATATTGGTGTACTTGAAGAGCAAGTTAACGAACTAAAAAAACTACTCGATTCCAAATGGCAAGAATATGATGCGTTAGAACGACTCGAAGGGTTAGATGTTGCAAGTATAAATTATACACTTGATCACATTGGAGGTATCTGTATACGATGCTTATCTAAGCAAATCTTGAGTAATGTTTTGGGTTACTTGAATCCAAATGGAGGTATAAATTATGTTTGTAAGTATTGGTCATTAATTGCAAATGATATCCGTTTATACGGACCACCTAAATCATGTATTGAAATTGGATTAAGACCTAAAACTATAACAGAATGGAAGAAAAAACAAAAAGATGTCAATGAAACTATACTTAATGAACCAGAAAAATCAGTGGTTTTCACCCGACCAAAGCAAGTAACACCATCCCTAAATGACGATTTTCTCGCGCTGGACGATAATATTTCAAACCAAGATACGCGAAATAACCATATGATGAATTCTACCAAAGCGAGAAGTTTCGAGAGTAGAAAAGCTCAATTACTACCGAATAGTCGAAGAGCTAATGTGAACAATACCAATACTGCAGTAAATAAAAAATTTGAAAATCCTAAAACAGTAGTTTCAACAGATATTGAAATGAGTAAAAAACCTAAAGAAGTTAGATACCGACATAAAAAAGCCATGAAACAAGTAAAAGAAGCGATGGTGAATAATTATATAAATGAAGTTCCTGATATGGAAGTCAATAAATTATCAGGTGAAGTTGCATCTATTCCTGATATTGCTAGAGTACAAACCACCAATTTATCAGATAGATCAAACCTTGATAATGAAAGCGAAGTCGTGGATGAAAATATGAATGAGTCTGAAGATTCGTTGATTCATGTGTCTGAGTTAAAGTCAGAAGATCAACTCAACGATATGTTGAAATACTTAATGAAAAAAGAGAAGAAAATTGCCAGTCTGCGGAAGGAGAAGAAGAAAATGCAAAGCAATATAAAGGCGTGGAATGGTACAAAATATTCTAATTTTTCCTTTTTCAAACATAACTCTTACTTTCAATTTTTTTCTAGAATCTTATGAGCGTAAATACGGTCGACCAGCGGATAATAAAGAGAAGAAACAATTGGCACGAGACATGTATGAGGACTATAATAGATTGAGCATAACAATTAAAATAAGGCAAGAGGATTTTCTTAAATTATTGTCTACTATTGGTATGACTGAGGAAGAATACCGTATACTGATTGATTCTACGAATGAATAGACATTGACAAAGGTTTAAATTATGACATAATATTCAATTTGTATTTGTATATTACTATATGTATAAATTTTTTCTTCTTTTTCCTCTACTAGAAAGTCACCACACGGGTGTGGAGATGCGAAAGGAGAAAAATTTTTGAAAAGGAAAAAGAGGAAAAGACGCTTTTTTCAAAATAGAAAATGGAGATAGTGCAATATACTCGTAATCTACTTCTATATCCTGTACCGCTATGGCATATTCTGGCTGTAGCATTGCCGACGTATCTATATTTATTTAGCTCTAATAGAAATAAGAAAATCGCTAGTCAAATTCATGGAACTAATGATTCTGTTGTAAATAAAGAGAAAAAAAGCATTTCACCCAAAGAAGAAGTTGAAAAATGTGATGAAATAGAGGATGATGAGGATGACGACGAAGATGAAGATGAAGATATGGTTTTAAATCATCAAGTAAGGGATGATTATAGTATCTTAAAATTGAATCCGGATATTCAATGTAAAATGTTGTTATGTGTTAATATGGAGTTATCGATGGATAAAGGGAAAATAGCCGCACAATGTGGTCATGGTACTTTAGGTGCATACTTATTAGCAAAAAAGTATTGTAATAGTGCAGTCCAAATTTGGGAAAATTTTGGGTAAGACATAAAAGTATATAAATTTTTGTTACTACATTAATTATTATCTGCCCATTTAGACAAACGAAAATAGCAGTCAAAGTTCCAAAAGAACAAGAATTTGTGGAACTTATTTCTAAAGCAAAAGCCCTAGGGATAGTATATTATTTAGTACGAGATGCTGGAAGAACTCAAATTGCAGCAGGATCTAAAACAGTCCTTGCACTAGGACCTGCTCCAAAAGAGATACTGGACAAAATAACTGGACATTTAAAGTTGCTTTAAGTTACAGTTAAAAATTATAATGTACATTATTTAAGCATATCAAACATTAATCATCGGATTTATTTTTGTGTCATTCGCATAGCTGCTGCTTTTGCTAATATTTCTCGTCGTTCATTAATAGAAATAGTTTCTGCAGCATTTATACCACTATTAGCAGTATCACTTCCTAGTTTCATACCAGCACCAGAAAATGCATTAAGTGGTTTTGTTGATTCCGTAATACTACGAGTATTACTATTATTACCATCATTTACAGGTGCCTCATTTGTCAATTGCGGTGGAATCAAGCATGAAAAAAATGAACCAATAAAAGCTAATCTATTGATATAACCAGGGATTTCTTTGTTCAGTAATTTCTTAATAAATGCTTCGGCAAAATGATTACAATTTCTTAAAATTATATTATAATCAGTACCTCTAAACTCAACTCGCAATTCATCTAGAATTTTATCCATATCGCGAGAAGTGCCTTTAAATTCTCCCATATCTATAGATTCGCGAAAATTTGCACCCGGGGCGTATTTAGGCTCAGTACTAAAAACACCACCACCTGATGCAAATGTATATTCTGCAGAATTTATTTGTACACCTGAATGAAATAGACCCAGCCCTAATGGTAAAAGCAAATCGTTATTCTCATGTAAATCATACACATTCAATACCACCCTATTTGATTGAATTGATGCCAGGCGCATGATCGATTTACTTTCTTTATTCCTTTAGTTCTCTTTCCAAAAGTTTTTTTCTAGTTTTCAAGAATGGACCGGTGTTAAAAACTAAGTAAAACCAAAAATTAAAATTATGAAAGCGACGATAACTAATGTGGTCACTAGACATAGTTATGATACCAAGATGGTGTTTATCACACTAAATTACAGTCTAAAACCAACGCAGTCATATGCCGGTCCCGACAATAGAATATTCAATTTTGTCTCTTTTTTCAAAGATAAGTACACGGTGCAAATTTAGAATGCGACCTTCTCGCTCTAACATTTTAAACCATGGTTTCAGTATGTATAATTCTTGGAAAGATATTGGATATGATGACATTTTAAACCTTGCTGGTAAACTTTTTCTTCCAATTTTGAAGATATTAATTGTTGTGTTCGTAATGATAACGATATCAATAGTAGTAACATACATTTCGTACATATCAATGCTTCCTAAGGCATTGTTAAAAGAGCCTATTTATTTTGATTATAGCTTGAAAAATCCAGTAGCTCGCGTTAGTTTGTTATCATTAGAAAAACAATGGGATTATGTAAAACATGATTCAACTCAATATGAGAACTTTGATAAAATATCTTCTTATCCAAAGAAGCGTTTTCTTAAGATTAATTCATATTATTCTATCGATGTTGATTTTGCACTTGCAAAGTCTCCTCGTAACTATGATATAGGGAAATTTATGTTATACACTTCAATTATTGACTCTAATGGTGACTCAATTGCAAAATCAATTAGACCCGTTGTTGTTCCTTATCAATCAATTGTTACCAATTTCTTATATTTAATTACCACTTTCCCATTAAAATTGTTTCATTTATTACCACAAGTAGAAAATAATATAATCACAGTTCCTGTTATGAATCAATTTAAAGAACCTCCAGGAAATGCACCTGGTACTGAATATATTGAATTATCATTGTCATTAGCTACCCCAGATATATACGAAGCAACTCTTACAGTAATGCCTGTATTAAAGGGGTTAACGTATTATGTCTATTACTATCCAAATTTATTCATAATCACAAGTAGTATTATTTTGACACTTATTCAAATTTCTATGGTTTTATCATTTTTAATTTTATCATGGACATATACGTACATATTTGGCACCACAATTGATTCTAGTGAAGTAGTATATGATAATACCGAGTCAGAAAATAATTCCTTTGGAGATGCTTCAAGCTCTGGTGTCACACATAGTGAGACAGCGTCACCAGTTCACACTATGATTTATGATAGAAATTTAGTTGAAGATGATGATAGTGTAATAGATGATAACAATTCAGATCTTAGTAACGAAACTAATACTTTGTCACAGGAAATCTCATCCCCATTTGAAACTGGCGGTTTAAGAAATCGAAGGAAATAAAAATAATTTTTAAGTATTTGATGTATTTTTTTGTAATTACTATACAATAAATATGTTTTTTGTTTCTGTATCTATTAAGAATCAAAATCCCAAACTATTTTATCATTATCAGAATCAATTAGGTCTAATTCTTCAGGTTTTATTTTGATCATATTTAAATTTTTTTCCTTTTCTACATCTACTTCACCTAACAGTACTATAGTATCACCACGTACAATATACAATCCTAATTCAACATCACAATACTTACCAGGCAAAATTATTCTTTCACGAGTATCTTCTAATATCAAATTTAAATATTGATCAAAACTGCGCAATTTTCCTACCAAATGTCTACCATCTCGAAGAATGAGCATTAATGTCTTATCAAGATGTTCTATTAAAGAGGCGGCTCCCGGCAAGTAAGCATCGCTTGATTCGTCCATTGAACAAATAAGATCTTTTTGAGTGACT
>JACCDO010605882.1_pt1 | contig 46683 bp, 26 predicted proteins | sample 7446101 | NCBI WGS metagenome assembly JACCDO01 (sample SAMN15323440, study PRJNA562643) | freshwater metagenome | isolation source: river surface water | place: USA:Blue River Watershed | collected 2017-08-16 | reverse complement strand
GATGGAAATGCTACATCGATGCTACATATTTTCATCATTGATTTCATGCTGTTGTTTTTTATGCTGTATGACCGACCAGCGACCGATTGGACTATACATCATTATGCTGTATGGCTGGAAAATTGGAAGCATCAAAAACGTAAAAGGTCCTATAGGATAAAAATGGACATTTTTAAGAATGTCCAAAAGTTAAAATTGACCCGACTTTGTTTTTTACTTTTTTGTCTGGAACTTTTAAAGTTAGTTTTCTTTATAAAAGTGGACTTTTTATAATGATGAAAAATATATAGGAAAAATGATATGAAAATAAGAACTGGTATATCAGTTATATACTTATAATATCGCTGTTATGTCGTCATCCTCTACTGAAAAGTATGAATGCTCCTGTTGCGGAATATCCACAAACAATCGATCCGTTTATGAAAAACACATTTCCACGAAAAAACACGAAAACAACGTGATGCGCAAAGAAAACAAAAAATACGAATGCGATTGCGGAAAAGAATTTGTTCATCATTCAAGTTTCTATAGGCACAAAAAAAAGTGTGTCGCGGAGGAAACGACGACCGCTTTGGTTCCTCATAAACCAGACAGTGTTTTGGCGAAAGAATGGGTTGTCCAGTTACTAAAAGAGAACGCCGAATTGCGACAAATGTTGGCGGACGACCGAAAAATGATGATGGAAAATCACAAGGAAATCAAGGATAACCAGACCAAACTCATAGAATTATGTAACCAACCACGCACTCTCATTACCAATACTACCACTAACAACAACAAAACCACCAACCATTTCAATCTCAATTTTTTCCTGAATGTCCAATGCAAAGATGCCATGAATCTCTCGGATTTCGTCCAGAATTTACAAATCGATTACGCCGACATTGAGAGGTTCGGCCAATTGGGCTACGCCGAAAACATGACTCGCATATTGGTGGACGGACTGAAAAGTCTGGGAGAACATCGCCGGCCCATCCACTGCACGGACGTAAAACGCGAAGTGTTATACGTCAAGGACGACGACCAATGGAACCGCGACGTCGACGGGACCAAAGTGAAACGGGCAATAGGACACGTGGATATGAAGAATGGACGCGTTTTGTGTAAACACATCAAGGGAGACATGATAGCCGGAGACGACGCGGAATCGGCGAAACATTTCAAAATCATGGTGGAAACGAACGGTGGAATGTCGTCGGATGTGAGAGAACGGTCGAAACAGAAAATCGTGCGCAACATATCGAAAGAAACGCATCTCGATAAAATGCATGGGGAAGAATTGTTGTTATCAATGGGTCAATAATTTTTGTTCCATCATTTGTTTGGTATGTTGTATGACATTGGGATACGAATACACCTCTCGAAACAATTGTCGTGCGTTCTTAATAATCCAGCCACATTCGAGAGGATGCGATTCGCACCATTGGAATTTCTCATTCAAATCGGCGAAATTCTCTGCTATAGGAATGTAATGGACGTATGGTTTGAATTGGTCATAGAACCATTGTTCGTAGATGGACTCCGTCTTGAAAAGCACGGAGCCGGAATTGAGTTTCCACGCGGTGGCGTCCCACGTCGACCCGTGGCCGTCGATGTCGAGAATGTATTTGTAGCGGACCATGTCTTGGCGCGAAATGTTGCCCGACACCACGTTGGTGCGGTCGATGTCGTCGCTTGAGAGAAAATATTCTCGCTGGTTTTTGTTGTCGGGGCAACGGAACGTTTTGAAATTGTTCGGATGGCTGTTTTTCGGGTTGCCACCGTAAACGATTTTCGCTATTTTGTCGGAGAAAGGTGTGGCGCCGTGGAACGACCGAAACGAGTGGTAGAGATTGTGGTAGAAATAATGGCGGTCGGGCACGGAAAGGAGGAGAGGGCAGCACGTTTGATTCGATGGTCCCAAAAGATATTTGTTGCGGTGGAACAGGGGGAACGTGGGGCCGTAGATTCCTCGGCATATTTCGTTTTCCTGATCATTTTCGATGGTTGTCTCTCGATAACGGTAGGGGAAATGGGGAGCTTTCTCGAAATACCCGCCGTCGCAGTCCGAAAGGACGAAATAAAAGGGATTTGACGAATCCAAATGATAGTATTTGGCGACGCGAATCATATGAATGGCCGGTCGATTCACGTTTTTCCACCAAAAATGTTCGGCGGAATGGGGATGTTCGGCGTTGTAACAATATGCGCGCCCCTCTTGGATTCCTATGGCAAAGAGCGAAACGGGCAAATAGGCAATGTCGGCGTTAAATCGGCGATTGAATTCGTCTAAACCAATGTGCTCGAATACGACGTCGGTTTGGTCCATTCCATAATAGGTCAGATGTGCGAGAGAATACGAAGGACCAGGTGAAATGTCGAAATCGGTTTCGATACATACGGTTTTTGTGGAAAAATCCGAGGTTCCAATAGAAACAATGTTTCGGTAGGTTGAGGTGGTTGTATTGGGATCGATGAAAACGAGGACTTCCAAATGGATATTCCATCCCATATCGTGGTCCAACCGAGTCACGATAACATTGAAATGACGCGAATCGACGTATTCGGTGGAAACGTGGAAATCGGTCATATTGAAGAAAAACCATTCTTCGTAATATTTGTATAAATCGGCCTCCAGGTCTTTTACGGAAATTGGCATTTTTTTTGTTTGAGATACTTGGAGTTTTTATTCATCTTCATACCAACGCTCTTCATTGTATCCAAATTATAATCAAAATCGACATAAATATATTCCTATAGGACCCTATAGCAATATATTTTTTTTGTGTGAATTGTGTTATGACTATGCGACGCACTATTTCAACTGTGGCAAAGTTTGACGTGTCATTGCGCGACGGAATTCAGAGCGCGAAACATCCGGAATTGTATACGACGGAAACCAAACAACGCATTTTAAAGACGATTATCGAGAGACATGCACCCGAAGCGATTGAAGTCGGGTCGTTTGTGTCGCCGCGGGTGTTGCCGATCATGGCGGACACAGAGGCGGTTCTTGAATATGGACTCAAATACGCGGAAAAAATCGGTGTGCCACAAAATTATTATGTATTGATACCGAACACGGAGCAAATGGTCCGTGCGATGAAAAGTCCGGTCATAAACACGCATTTTAAAAAATACGAATCCACGGTCAATTTCTCTTTTGTCACTTCTGTTTCGGAGTCGTTTCAACGGAAAAACGTGAGAAAGAGCCTCGAAGATACGAAATACGAATTGAATGTGTTGACGAATTGGATGACGCATATGTGGCCGACGACCATGACGAAACTGTATGTTTCGTGTATAAATGAATGTCCTATCGAAGGAAAAATCGACAATTTCAAAGTGGTGAAGGAAATCGCGGAATATAATTCTTTATGTGAATTCGACGAGATTTGTTTGTCGGATACAATGGGTAGTTTGATGCCATATGATTTGTCCCAAATATTGAGTGCTTTGTCGCGAATTCCGCATTTGAATGGTGGCAAATTGTCTCTTCATTTACACGGATTCCCGGGAGAAACGAGGGTGCGCGATTTGTTAAAAGTAGCATATGCCCATAATGTGCGTCAATTGGACGTGTCGGCCATTGACGAGGGGGGGTGTTCGGTCACCATGAATAAAACGAAACCGAATTTGACGTATGGGGACATAGAACAAACGTTATTGTTGTTGTAAAATTGTTTTTCGGGAGCGTTTCTTCAGACGTTTTTGGATTTGCGATTGTTGTGCTCTGCAATATTTGTCTTCGCATTGTTTTCTTTGGGTGAGTTTTTTGTAATATTTCGACGCGTTTTTGAGTTTTGTGAAGCATCGGTTGTATTTTTCCTTTTGGATTTGGTCTTCTTCTTGGGTTTTCGGCATCGTTTTGGCCCTACATGTTTTCATGACCTTTTTGAGAAATTTCAATTCTTCCTCTTTCATTTGTTTGGTGGTGACGATATTTCTGCAATATTTGTCTCCACACGCATTCAATTCGTCCATTAAGGTCTCGAGACTGTTGGCTTCTAAATTCATTTTTATTGTATTATTTCTATAGAATAAATATTACAATAAAAAAATCAGTAAAAAAAATATTATTTGGTTTTATTTCCTCCACCAAATACATTTGGGTCATACGTCATTGTTTGCATTCTTTTTTCAACGTTCAGTCCTGTTTCGTTTTAAAACGAAACAGGACTTCCGTTCCTCCCTGTAAGGAGACCGTCCTAAACTAGGACGGTCTCCTCTCCAGACATTTAACCCAAAATTCGGCCGATTCTATCATAGGAACAATGTCAAGCGCTTTCAAATAATCTTTATTTTTGTTTTGTAAAATAAATCTGCTGACATTATCCAAATTGGTTTTTATGAAATCTTTGTTTTTTGTCTTCAAATCGTATTTTACTCGATTTATAGTATTATCTATAGAATCCCAAAAATGATTGTGTGGCGGCATTCTTTCTTTGCTCACTGTGCAGTTCTCCCAAGGCAGGCAGTCTGCGTCTGCTGACACCTGACAGCCTTCGGCGTAATCCATTATTATTGGGAGATAATTATTCGTAGGTGTTTCGTATATTTGTCCATTTATTTCATACTCACTCGTTGTGTGTTTTGTTCGTTTTATAAGAATGTTACCTAAATGTAAATCATAATGTATAAAACCGGTTCGTTCGTAAGCCAAAACACAAGAAAATATGGATTGGATTAATAAAGACCGAAGAATGTGGAAATTCGATTCGGACCAAGCGTGTGCTTCAATGGATCCCCCTGGAATATAATTCATAATTAACACATCCCGCTTTATACCGGTTGTCGCATTTTGCTTGCATATTTCTCGAGAATTTTGCTGTTTTCCTGGTTTGTCGTAGCATGAAAATAGACAACGAAATTGTATGAATCCTGGACATTCCTTTGCACACAAAATCAAAGAGATGTTATATTCGTTTTGTATTGTTGCATTTGATTTTCCCATTTTGACGACGACATTGATTTTGCCATCCGTTTCATTGCTGTCTTCGTCGTGTTGTTCTTTAAGCAGTTGAATTATTTGTAATCGATTGGGTGTATCTATTTCGTCGCATTCCACGTAATATTTATGGTTTTCGCGTGTAATGCTTCCCACGCTACGTGACTTGTATAATTTATTCATTCCTTTGTAATCTATTATAGTAATTGTAAATTGTGTATATTTTTTATTACCATATACACAATTTGTTTTTATTTTGTATTATTTTTTTCATTTGTTTTCGGCAATTATTTCCCGAATTGTCTCTCGACTGTCTTCCAAAAATTCCTCGTCGGTTCGCATTTCCGGACGCGAATATTTTCCTTTCAAAAGCGCAACGACAATGGTCGTGAGTTGTTCATACGTGGCATTCAGCAAAAAACATTCTCCCGTGCGAATGTTCAGGAGTCGCGCGTCGCGGCAATGGAAAAAAACGGGTCGACGCGCGGCGGGATTGGGACTGTTCAATGTCCGCCATATCCAGTCATACAACACGACTTGTAATTTGTGTTCAATGGACAACGTCGACGTGCATTTGAGTTCCCAAATGGTGCGGTCGGTCACCAAATCGGCGCGTGCAGCGAATCGGAACCGTTTTTCTTCGGGACCAAAATGGGAGGACAACACCGAATTGAATTTTCCTATAGCGACATCGTCGTCGTCGTAGTAAGCTATAGGAAATTCGATGGATGGCATGGACCCATCGTTGTTTTCGTTGGCCAAATGGTGGTCGAGTTTCTTGAAACACGCGGCGACAATTTCGTCGGTCAACCACGTATAGTCTTCGCGGTGGATTTGTTTCAATTTGAAAAACAGTTTCTCTTTGGCGGCGACGAACGCGTTGGCCAAAAACAAGTAGTCGGCGGGAGAAACACAGGGGTCGGGCAATTCGAGGCGTTTCAAATAGGAACATTCTCCTTCTTTGGTGAGTTTCAGTGTCTCTTCAATGATTTGTTTTAACACGGTGGCGCCCATTTTGATAGGAACGTTGTATTGGGAACAAATGTGGTCGTAATACAAACTCGGGATGGCAATTCCGTTGAGGTCGCAGACGTCCTCGTAATGTCCGTCGCTGGTCTGGATCATGGTGGGAATGTGGATTTCGTCGGCGATTTCGTGGGTCTGGATGAAAATGGTCTCCATCAATTCGGCGATTTCCTCCATGACGTGGTCCGGCACGAATTTCACCAAATCGGTCGGAGTAATGTCGCGGAACTTTTCCGTGGTTTCTCCGTTTGTATCTTTGTCTTTGTCTTGTTCTTGCCGGTCATAGAAGATTTCGCGGGGAATACCGCGAAACTGTGTATATTCCGTATTGGCCATTTCGCGGTGCGTCATTTTCAGGAAACGGAGAGGCTGGTCCGTCGAATATTGGTCACTCTCCAACAAAAACAATTTGTTGGTCGCACGGGTGCACCCCACGTAGAGGGTATTGGGGCATTGGTCTTCGGTCAAATTTTGCGCGTAAATGCGGAAATAGGAATGATCGAATCCCATCACGAAGGCGTATTTTCTTTCGCGTCCCTTGACGGAATGGAACGTGGAGAAGACGACTTTTCCCGCGACGATTTTGTCGTCGATGTGTTCCGTGTCGAACATGGGCACGTAACAGGGAATGCCCTTGTCGACGAGCGCGTTTTCCATTTTGCGAATGTTGCTATTGACGCCTTTGACGGACGCACCCAACACGAAAATGTCGCCGGGAGATTCGCCGGCGTCGAGGAGCGCATTGATTTGGGAAATGACGACGATTTCCAGATTGCGGCGACTATTGCGGACATACACGACTTCGGTGCCTTCTTTACAGGCGACGAGACGTTCGTGGCCCAACATCACGCAATTGACGAATTGCGCCATGGGTTTGGTGATGCGATACGAGGTTTTCAGAGTGCATTTGTGGAACAGGGGAGACAACAATCCCGGGTGTCCCGTCCACATTTGGTCGGCCATGGTGAGCGCGCGAATGTCGGCGCCTTTGAATTCGTAGAGACCTTGCATGTAGTCTCCTAATATGAAGAGCTGGAAAGGGCGGCCCATATCTCGCGTGAATTTGACCATCCATTTAAAATAGAGAAAGGACATGTCTTGCGATTCGTCGAGGACAACCACGTCGATTTTAGGTAGAGATTGTTTGGGTGGCATTTTGTTCAATAGAACGCGGCGAATGCCCGTGTCGGTATGAGCACTAGAGGAATAATATTTCACACACAAACTGTGGAATGTATGGACGACGACATTGGACAAATTCAGCGATTTCACTTTAGCCTCGGTTTCTTTGCGCAACATGGCATTGAACGCAATCAATAGGAATTGTTTTTCGGGCAATTCGAGAGCGGTCGACAACACGGTGGTGCTTTTCCCGGACCCGGCCACGGCGTCCAATATGACGTTGTCGCCCTGAATAATGTGCTGTATAGCGACACGTTGTTCTTCGCTCGCCGAGTTCATGAGTAGTGAGGTAGTGAGGTAGAGATTCTGATTCCTATAATTCAGAAGTAGACATTTATACCATTTTTTGTCTTTCTCTCACTCACTCTTGAAAAATAAAAGGAACATAATGTATATTAATAAAAACAAATGTCGTCACGAACCACTCGTCGTCGTCAAAATAACAATAAATTATTGATGACAAGAAGTTTGTCGAATCCATCCCCAAAGGACGTATATTTGCCGCGACGAAAGACAAAATCAGCAACATCAGCAAAATCACCAAAATTAGCAAATACAAAAGGAAAAGGGAGGGTTCCAAAAACAAAATCACCAAAAGCAGCATATAATTTCATCAAGGTTGATCCTACCTTTGGCATTTTTTCCATATTTCATTCCTATAGAATCAATTTAGCGCATACACTGGTTCGTGCAACATTACAACCGTTTTTTCCGAAAGACCAAATTATCATAAAAGACAAAAAAATTGAACCGAAATTGCGCAAATTATGTGGAGAGGTAAACAAATCTCAACTATATCTTCAAACATACTGTCTTCAACAAATTGTATTTGCTGAAATGGCACAACATATTTTGTCGATGGTCATGGATGCACTCCAAAAAAAGGCAAAACCAATGAATGGACAAAAGCACGAAATGTTTATGGAAGCGTTTCGTGCCATTCAAACGGGAGGAGGAGTCAAAAAAATCGACGCCGCCATCAAAAAACCCCTCGTTTTCTTGTTATTATTGTTCTATTGTATTACGGCCACCTCGGGAAACACGGGAAACCCGTATGAATTACAGACGGTCAACCCGACATTTACTATAATAAGTCCATCAGGACCTTTTCCACTTTTTAAAACAGGTCCGTCGGAAATAGAATTAATCACTCGCCAACTCTCACAAGCTGAATCGATTACATCGGCACCACTTAATGTAAACAATGCCATTGAACAATACGATGAAAAAATCGACGAACAAATATCGGGCACCATAGGAAGTATGTTATATTATTTGGTCCATCAAGTGCCCAGTTATGGCGAAGAATCCATCATCAAATACGTGGAGGAATTCAACGCCGAAATGTTCAAGTTATCAAAAACAGCGACCAACGAATGCGAAAAAATCGTGAAGGATGCGTATACATATGGCATGTTTGACAATTACAAATCAAGCGACCAAATCAAAAAATTGGAAGAAGAATCCGAGATTTTGACAAAAAAGCAAAAAGAACATGAGGAAGACACCCATAAGTCAATCTGGGAAACGACGGAATCGATTGTGGGAACGGTTGTATCGGCTGGTGTATCATGGTACACAGGCGATTTTTCTCATATAGCAGGGCCAGCGGCGAATACAGTATTAAAATCGGAGGATACAGCATCAAAAATGCGGTCGGCTCCTCCCGAAAAAATAGAGGATACTACATCTAACGTGAACAAAGAACACGGAAGAACAGCGAAAGATTTATTAAAGTTGTCAACAGTATATTGCTTGAATTCGTTCAAATTGGCATTGGATTATTCAAAAGACGAGAAAACACTCCAATTGGTGGGAGATAAAATTTCCTACGAAAACATTATTTATTTCACGAATGGTGTCAGGGAGAATATGAACATTATACAAAAAATGTCCACCGTGCCAAAAGATTCAGAAAGTGTGTTTAAGAGTATGGAAGAGAAAATGCAAACGATTGAAGACATCGTGGTTCATATGGAAAAAATGATGACATCAGGAATTGCAGGTGAACTTCGTTTCAACCTAAACGCCCGTAATGCAGATCCGATTAACGAAATTCGCTCGCATTTTAACGAACAAAAACAAAAATTGGATGCGGTCATTTCGACGATGGGCGAAATGTTCCCCGTTACCGCGCGCAAGCAGCGCCAAGAATTATTGACCAAAGAAGAATTGTCGAAATTGGCGGTGGAAAATATAAGCGAAACGACGAGAATCAATGCCGAATATTTCGAAAATATTATAAATTCCTATAGCGAACTGATTCGTCAACCATTATCTGCCGCGGCGTCCAGTTTCATTGCCACCGTTCTCGACATTCCGGCTGGAATGATGGAAACCGCGGCGGGCAAATTCGGCGTCACATTCACGAATATAATACACATTCTGATGTTTGAGACGGGACCGGGAGGAATGATCATCCTGGCTGTTTTATTAAGTGTTCTCCTGCTTTTGATGGGAATTGCGCTGAACACGGTGAGAATGATGGGTTCGATAGTATATATTCCTATGGCTCCATTTGTATGGGTATTTAAATTGGGAGCTTCGGCGATTCAGTCATTGGGGCTTATCAGCGAAGAAACGCCAATCCAACAACCCGGGTCGATTGAGGATTCAGAAGAAAGTCCAAAAACTCGACGAAAACGCATTCTTGAAAGCGCCCTTGAACGCGCCATGAAACGAGAACGCGAAAAATTCTCAAAGTGGATTGCCGAGATTCAATCATCAAGAAAACCATTACAGAACCAAAAACAAGAACAAAAACAAGAACAAAAACAAGAACAAAAACAAGAACAAGAACCTTTGGCGATTAAGAATTCACCAAGTCAAGAACCACCACCTAAGAAAAACAAAGATAAGACTAAGAAAACGAGTCTTGGTAATGTATTACCCAATTTTCTTTTCAACAAAACAAAACAAATAACATAGTCCAAAATTAGAATAAATGTTCATTTACACGAATGGCGGAAAGCATAGCCGAACACACCGACGCCGATGAGTCCAATCAAAAAGGACGCGTGGAAATAGACTTGCATCTGGCGATACATTTTGGCCCATAATGCGCGGTCGTGGTCGTTTTTCAAATGATTGACTAAATAATCGGTTTTGGGCGAGAGAGTGTAATAGAGATGATTCACGATGAACGAAATGGCCACGACGGAACAAATGAGCCACGAAACACTGAATTTGATTTTGTAGACATTCATGCTAAATATAACGAATCCTATGGAAATGACCACGCCAATCAAGTAACCAGTGAAAAAGATATTGCGACGTTCTCGGACAATTTTTTTATAGATTTCCTGAAGTTCGGGAGACAAATCTTTTGCGAATCCTTGGATGGTCGGGTCTTGTGACGAGAAAATGGTGAAAACCACCATGGCAACCACAACGACGGCGGCGAAAAAACAGGTAATTCCACAGGGCATTTTTGTTTGTTTTTATTTGTTTTTGTAATAAAAAAGAATCAAATATTGTTATACACTATAGGAATATTTGATTCGAGTTATTGGTTTTTTTATTTTCTTTTTACAAAACGGTCATTGTATTGGATGGCACGGAGCAATCGAACTTGTTTGTTGGCTTTTGTTTTGGTGGTGCACTTGGCATACACGCGTTTTGTTTTGCGATTGACCACTTGAAAACACTTCTTGCGACGACGAATGGTATATGGCATTGAAACGGAGACAGGGTATATATACTATATTTTGACACATAACTTTGGCAAAAGTTGCGGTTCTCTGAATAAAAATGAAATGTAGACAATTAGTAATAAAAAAAAACAAAAAAAAATGTCGGCGGTGGATTCATTGGATTTAGATATTGGTAACTATAGCATTAAAGAGTTGGAGCGTTTTTTCCATTTGACGGAAGGTGCCTCCTATTCGGCGGAAGACATCGAAGAGAAAGAAGCGAATTTGCGCGAAATATTACTGAAAAGCGGTCACGTGTCACGAAAATTGCGACGCGAATTGATCGAGTTTTTGACGTTGGCGAAAGATTGGCTGACTTTCGTGAAATGCGGGAAAAAAACGCCCCCGTCTTCTCTCCCTAAAAATCCGCGACTGGACACGAGCACGTATATCGACCCCCCTCTTCCGGCGCGAGACGGAATGCTGATTGACCGCAGCAAATCGAACGGGGGAGAAGGCAAAACGTATTTTACCGGAGCCATCAATCCTCTCGCGACACAGACGCTCACGAAATGTCTCACCATCGACACGCGATTCCGCGACAATTATTACAGCACGAGCAGTTCCGATTTCCAAGTCCAACTCCCGGTGAAATTCTCTAAAGTGGTTTCCATGCAACTCGCCTCCATGGAATTTCCAGTGGCTTTCTACGGTATCACACAAAAACAAGGAAACCATTTTCTCTACATCGAATTGACGTATGAAGACCCCTCGACGAACGTGTTCATCGAGGAAAAAGCCATCACGATTCCCGACGGCAATTACAACGCCGTCGATTTCGTGAACGTGTTGAATTCGAGTATGTCGCCGAAAAACGACGACGGCACCTTGGTGTATCCCGACGATATATTTTCCTATTTGAATTTACATTTAGATGTGACGGCGACGGGGTCGGGCACGGGAAGAGTGACCTTGTATACGAAAGGTGCGAGGAGTTCCTGGATAAAAAACATGAAACTGGATTTCACGCGAAACATCGACGGAGACGTGGACAACGTCGACATTTCCACGAAAATGGGGTGGAACCTCGGATTCATACACCGCACGTATGACGGTGCAACGTCCTATACATCTGACACGATATTGGAACCAGCCACGGTTCGGTATGTATATTTGGCGATAGAAGATTTTAACAATAGCGTGAACAACCATTTTTATACGGCATTTAAGAATTCGATTCTGAATCCGAATATATTAGCCAGAATATCACTGAAGGGGAGTTATTTCACCATTTTGATGGAAAACGACTATCATATCGTGACGGAACCACGGCAATACTTCGGTCCCGTCGACATTCAGCGGTTGCGGATTCGGTTGTTGGACGAATACGGGAGACCTCTCGAAATGAATAACGCGAATTACTCATTTTGTCTCAATTTTAAAGTGTTGTATGATTTTTAGATAAAAATACAATATATCTTATTGTATTTTATAAGAAAATGCCGTGGAATACACATTATTCAACTAGGTCACGTTCTACACCATGGAATTATACCGACCCGCCGCCAAGTGCAGCAGTAATGGACGGCTCGATAAACGCAATCGTCCCCGATGGCACAGCATATACGGGTCTATTTTACGCTTTAGAAGCAAGTGGTGGTTTCTTCATGGAAGAAGGATTGACCAACATCACGATGATTCCCTACAACCAAATAAACAAAATCGATGTGACACAGTCTTTACAGGTAAGATACGACGTTCGTGCATTTAACCAAAAAATTGGATTGTTCAAAGACGCCTCCAATATCAACGTGAATGATAGTTCCTATAACGTAGCGAATAACAATTTCCCCGTCGACCAGATTGGAGTGGATGCTCCCGAATTTTTACTGAACATGGACGAGAGCAAGGTGATTTCGGTGGGTCAATACCATACGATGTATAGTGATTTCAATACTTTTTTGAACAGCTATTTCGGTTATCCAGAAGGCTTTGATTCGCTCTTTTCCATTAAGAGTCAAATCGACATACACGGAGGTGTGTTTGACGCGAGTGCTTTAATGAATTTAATGAAATACAAAGCGCTGAATTCGGACGGAGAATACGTGAACACCATTACGGGTGCTATTTCCATCAATCACATCAATGCTCTTTTGCGTTTTGCGTGCACGTATAATCCATTTAACAATCGTGGTTCGCAGCTCGGTTCAAGCGACATTTCGGGCGGTTTCGTCGAGGGGGATTTGATTTATGTCCCGACGGGGACGCAAGTGACGTTGAGCGTGGATATATTGAATGTGGATTTGTCGACCAATTCCATAGGATTAAATTCTTTAGGGGTCACGCATTTAAATACCCTCTTGGGAGCCGCGCCTCCTTCGGGCGATTTTACGAATGGGCATTTTTCGCAACAAACGATTGTGAGTCCTACATCGATTGTTCGCATCATCAAAGTTCCTCTATTGATTAAGTTACAAAATTTGTCCACGGGTGAAATTGTGTATGTTCCGACATCTACCGTTACGATTTTTGTGAGTTTTAACATTAACGGAGCCATTAACGCTCCTACCGATTTGAATGGAAATCCCTATTTGACGCCAGCAGATATTACGAATGTGATTAACACGATATCAGGTCGGCTAGGTGTTCCCCCGTCGTCAATCGAAATAGTTAGCTATTCTCTTATTCCGGCCCGAGGATTGAAATCAACGAACAATGGTTCCAGAGTAAGTAAGATTCGGCAATTGTTGGCGTCAAGAACAGACCCTCTCTATGATATATCTCTGGATGTCAAAATTAACGATACATTAGAAAACATCAACAATTATCCAACGGCCACGACGTTTTTCAATACACCCGATCAATTTGTTACTTATACACAGAATGTGTTTACGACGAATCTGGACCAGTTTCAAACAGTGTTAGAGCAAGTCGTGGCGGACGCACCAAATTCAGGGTCGTCTGCTTTCGTCGGCTCTACGGTCGCCGGCGGAAATGTCTATGATTATACTTCCGGAAATATATCGGACTCGGTTACGTTAGACACCGGTGATACTGGAGTAAGAGGTCCTACTGGCCCTACTGGGCTGATTGGTTACACGGGTCCTACTGGACCCGTCGGGGATATGAGTGTATATACGGGTCCGACGGGTCCTACCGGTTTTATTGGCGCCACCGGTCCTACTGGAGCGATGGGAGTCACGGGTCCCAGTGGATACACTGGGCCCACGGGACCTGCTGGTAAGACTGGAACAATGGGCAATACGGGTCCTACGGGTGCAATGGGAACCACGGGTCCCACGGGTCCTACGGGTGCAATGGGAACCACCGGTCCTACCGGACCTATGGGTGCAATGGGAACGACCGGTCCCACGGGTCCTACGGGCGCAATGGGAAATACAGGCCCAACAGGTCCTACCGGAACCGTCGGAACGACCGGTCCCACGGGTTCCATCGGCAACACGGGTCCCACCGGTTCCATTGGAAAAACGGGTCCCACGGGTCCCACGGGTTCCATAGGAACAATGGGCGAAACCGGTCCCACGGGCGCCATCGGCGCCACCGGTCCAACGGGCGCCATCGGGAATACAGGTCCCACGGGTTTTATCGGCGTCACTGGCCCCACAGGTGCGATCGGCAACACCGGTCCAACAGGCTCTATAGGAAATTCGGGTAGCACAGGTCCCACTGGCGCGATTGGATATACGGGCCCCACAGGCGTTATTGGCGTCACGGGTCCGGATGCTGTCATCGGTAATACGGGTCCCACGGGTGCCATTGGATATACGGGTCCAACGGGCACCGTGGGTGACGCCGGCGTGACCGGCATCATCGGAACCACCGGTGTTGCTGGTGTGACTGGTGTGACTGGCGATACAGGCGTCACGGGCATCATCGGAACGACCGGGGTTGCTGGTGTGACTGGTATAACAGGTGACGTCGGTGTCACGGGACAAATAGGCACGACTGGCACCGTCGGTGTCACCGGAACCATTGGCGTCACGGGCACCATCGGCGTCACGGGCACCACCGGCGTCACGGGCACCACAGGTGTGACGGGCGATATCGGCGTGACGGGCGTAATGGGCACTACCGGAACGATTGGTGTCACTGGAACCATCGGCGTGACGGGCGATATCGGCGTGACGGGTGTAATGGGCACTACCGGAACGATTGGTGTCACAGGCGATGTGGGCGTTACGGGGGATACAGGTGTTACGGGTGTAATGGGCACTACCGGAACGATTGGTGTCACGGGCGACGTCGGCGTTACGGGCGTAATGGGCACTACGGGAACCACGGGGGTTACGGGTGATAAAGGAGTTACTGGCGTAATGGGAGCCACTGGTGTTATGGGCACCACAGGCATTATAGGTGTTACTGGCAACGTGGGTGTCACTGGAACCGATGGCACGACTGGCACCACCGGTCCCACTGGCATGGGTGTCACCGGCGACGTGGGGGTCACGGGCACTAAGGGCCCCACCGGCGTGACTGGCGACATCGGTGTTACGGGCGTCACGGGTGCAACTGGCACCACCGGCGCGACTGGCACCACCGGAATCACCGGCGTCACAGGAGACATCGGTGTTACGGGCGTCACGGGTGCAACTGGCACCATCGGCGTGACTGGCAACATAGGCGTCACGGGATCCACAGGCGTGACTGGCACCATCGGTGTGACGGGCACCATCGGTGTGACGGGCACCATCGGTGTGACGGGAGATCCGGGCGCCACAGGCACAATTGGCGCTACCGGAACGATTGGCGTGACGGGAACCATAGGTGCCACGGGAACCATAGGGACCACAGGAACCATAGGCGTGACCGGAACCGTTGGAGTCACGGGCGACGTCGGAGCGACGGGCGTCACAGGCACTACCGGAACGACCGGTGTCACCGGCGACGTCGGAACAACGGGTGTCACTGGCACTACCGGAACGACGGGCGTCACGGGCACCATCGGCGTCACGGGCACCATCGGCGTCACGGGCGACATCGGCGTCACGGGCACCATCGGAACGACGGGTGTCACAGGTGTCACTGGCGTCACTGGCGTCACTGGTGACATTGGGGTCACGGGCACCATCGGCGTCACTGGAACTACAGGTGTTACGGGGGACATCGGCGTCACGGGCACCATCGGAACGACGGGTGTCACAGGCACTACTGGTGTCACAGGCGTGACGGGCGACATCGGTGTCACGGGCACCATCGGAACGACGGGCGTCACGGGCACCATCGGCGTCACGGGCACCATTGGAACGACGGGCATCACCGGTGATATGGGCGTGACGGGTAATACAGGTGCGACTGGTGTTACAGGAACAACCGGCGTCACGGGCGAACAAGGCGTCACTGGCGTAGAAGGGGTTACAGGAACAACCGGCGTCACGGGCGAACAAGGCGTCACAGGAACAACCGGTGACAAAGGTGTTACGGGAGTCGTCGGAACGACCGGAACGACCGGAACGACCGGAGCTACGGGAGAGAATGGCGTGAAAGGTGTCACCGGAACAACGGGAACAACGGGAATTACCGGAATAACAGGCACTATAGGGACTATTGGAGTTAGCGGAGATACCGGTGCGTCTGGCTCTTTTGGACCGACGGGTGTAACGGGTGGGACTAATTCCAACGGCGAAACGGGACCTACTGGCGAAACGGGACCTACTGGCGAAATGGGCATCTCAGGAACAACTGGCGTTATTGGTGTATCGGGTGAAACGGGGGTTACTGGATATTCAGGTCCAACGGGAGTGGCAGGAACGACTGGCTTTACTGGCGACAATGGCGTGACCGGAACAACGGGCATTAACGGAACAACGGGCATTAACGGGACCACGGGCGTGACGGGCGATATAGGTGTCACTGGAAACAATGGACCAACTGGAACTACGGGTATATATGGAAATACCGGAACATTCGGAACAACGGGCGAAACCGGAACAATCGGCGTCACTGGCGTTACAGGAACTATCGGTGATACCGGTGTTACTGGAACGTTCGGCGATACAGGTGTAACCGGCGTCATAGGCGTCACGGGTGTGACGGGCGACATTGGCGTCACGGGTGTGACGGGTGTGACGGGCGACATTGGCGTAACAGGTGAGACGGGCACTATCGGAACAACCGGTGTAACAGGCATCGTGGGCACAACGGGAGACGTGGGTGCAACCGGCGTCGTGGGCACAACGGGAGACGTGGGTGCAACCGGCGTCGTGGGCACGACGGGCGAAACCGGCCCAACCGGCGAAATGGGTCCAACTGGTGATATTGGCGTCACTGGAACCATTGGCGTCACCGGTGATATTGGCGTCACCGGTGATATTGGCGTCACTGGAACCATTGGCGTCACTGGAACCATTGGTGTCACCGGAACCATTGGCGTCACCGGAACAACGGGTGTCACAGGTGATATTGGTGTCACTGGAACCATTGGCGTAACAGGTGATATTGGCGTCACCGGTGATATTGGCGTCACCGGTGATATTGGCGTCACTGGAACCATTGGTGTCACAGGTGATATTGGCGTCACAGGTGATATTGGCGTCACCGGAACAACGGGCGTCACCGGAACCATTGGTGTCACCGGTGATATTGGCGTCACCGGAACAACGGGTGTCACAGGTGATATTGGTGTCACAGGAACCATTGGCGTCACCGGTGATATTGGCGTCACTGGAACCATTGGTGTCACCGGTGATATTGGCGTCACTGGAACCATTGGTGTCACAGGTGATATTGGCGTCACCGGAACCATTGGCGTCACCGGTGATATTGGCGTCACCGGAACCATTGGAGTCACCGGTGATATTGGTGTGACCGGAACAACTGGGTTTACGGGCGACAATGGCGACCTAGGCGCTACAGGAAATACAGGCGAAACCGGACCGACTGGAGTCGCTGGACCAACGGGTATCGATGGTGATACGGGCAATACAGGCGATACTGGCACGACGGGAACAACTGGTCCTACCGGAATTTTGGGAAATACGGGAGATATTGGTGATATTGGCGTCACCGGCGTCACTGGACCAACTGGAATTGAAGGTAATACCGGAAATACAGGCGATAATGGAGTGACGGGAACTACCGGAACTACCGGAGAAACCGGTTTTACTGGAATTGAAGGTAATACAGGAAACTCGGGTGACACCGGAACAACAGGAACGACTGGACCTAGTGGAATCACCGGAGTAACAGGCGACCTAGGAACAACCGGAACAACCGGAACAACCGGTCCAACTGGAATCGAAAGTGAAACGGGAAATACCGGAGATTACGGTTCATCAGGAACCACCGGAACCACTGGTCCCACTGGTATAACCGGCATTACAGGAGACATCGGTGACACTGGAACGACGGACGATACGGGAACCACCGGTGTCACTGGATATAACGGGGTCACTGGCGACAATGGTGACACGGGCGCCACGGGCACCCCAGGAACCACGGGAACCACCGGAACCATTGGCGCCACGGGAGTAAGCGGCACAATAGGTCCAACTGGTCCAGACGGATTGACCGGAAATACGGGAAATACGGGTATAACTGGATTTACCGGCCCGCCCTACACGGTTCCCACCATCATTACGTTCGAGGACCAAATGAAATACAGTCGCCAAATGACGTCGAAACAGATGAACCAGAGCGGATACGTGACGGACGCCCCCATGGACACGGTCGCCGTGACCAACGGATACCCTGTCAACGACATCCAATACACATTCGGCAAGAACAAGGAACGCAAATACCTCGCCATTAGCGGCAACGCGACCACATACGGCACCAATGTTTCCAGCAATTTGGCGAATTGGTCGACGCTCAACAATACGAGCACGAGCATTCCCAGCCGAATCATGTGGGACGGCGCGAAATGGATCATGACCCGCAGCGACACAAACGATTTGCTCTACAGTTACGACGCCGAAACATACACGGCGATGGACGTGAGCGGAAGCACCATAGATAATATTGCCTATAACGGCTCGGTGTATCCGGGTGTCATTCGGTATGTGGGTATTGGAAAGGGTGGCATTTTCGCCAGTATGGATGGCACGCATTGGGTCAACGTGTCGACGCTCATCAACAACGCGGCGACGCCACAGATCGGTCGTGTCATTTGGAACGGCAAGTTGTGGGTGGCGGTGGGCAACGGCGCATCATACGCCATTGCCTATAGTGAAGATGGCGTGACTTGGACGGGCGTGTCGAATTCCAAGACACTGTTCGATTTGAGCGGAGGCGCAGTCGACGTGGCATGGAACGGACAAACGTTCGTGGCGGTGGGTGCCAATTCGAGCGGATACATCGTGGCCGTCAGCACGGACGGCATCACGTGGACAAACACGACCGGCGGAAATGCGTATCAATTGACGGTGCCGGTATTGACGGGAATATCGCAAGGATATACCATAAAATTCCCTCAACCGGGTGTCCGTTATACGTCGTATGGATTGTCGTCGGTGTCGACCACTCAAACGACAGTAACGACAACCACCGGAGCCATGCCGGCGGCCACGTCCGGATTCTTCAAAAATCTTTGCAGCACGGATACTGGCAAAATTATAGGTTCTGGGTCTGATTATATGCAAGTATCTTATGACTACGGTGTAACTTGGTCACAATTACACCTTTTCTTAGGGCAAGGTCCCAATGCTGCAACCATGAGCAGCAATGGAAATATAATAGCGGTTGGTTGTCCATCCACATTCACGTTCGTGTCTTCGGATGGAGGAACGAATTGGACACAGGTTAATACGCCTGCCGGTGTTCAATCTATTTGTTGCGATTCGACGGGAGCATACATGGTGTCGGTTGTAAACAACACGCTATACTTGTCGTTGAATACAAGTGGATTAACTTGGGTAACCGGTATGGGTCTTACTGCAAATCAAAGATACTCCGTAAGTATATCGAAGGACAGTAATTTGTTTTTATTGGTCAATGTATACAAAACAAACGCTGGAAACACGATAGGCGCTACAACATTAAGTTACGCCACAAGAACCACCTTACAAGCAACGCCCACAGCAGCTTGGAGCACTGTCGCCATAGGAACCAATGTGGATAACTCGAACACATTTAATGCCGTAGCCAGTAATTTAGATGGCAGTGTTGTATATTGTAGTGCGGCCTATACTGGAGCCGTTTCAACCCAACCTCTTGGCAAAATATCGAAAATCACCGGTTTGCCGGGAACAGCGACCGTTACGACGATTACCTATGAAAGTGCTCTAGACACAAGTTACAATTATTGCCAGAACATTGAATGTTCGAGTAGCGGAAATACAGTAGTCATCATCGGCGGTCCAAGTCCCACTGTGAGCAAATACTACTATGTGTCGTTTAATGGGGGGTCTTCTTGGACAAGAGCTCTATTGCCGGGTCCACCCGCGGCACCAGTAATGAATTGTTCTTGTAGTCCGGACGGAAACAATGTGTATATATCGGCAAATGTGAACGCCGTCCAAACATATGGTTCTTATTTTATCAAAGTTGGCTACGCCGTCACCATGGCCACATTCACTACAACATTTTATAGTCAAACGGGGCTCGTTTCTACTTCCACATACAACGTGTCGTTGACGGGAACCAACGCGGGAGGAACAACCACCTTGTATACCGGTTCCGTGACCACGCTATAAATGGTCTATGACCGACAATAGAAATTATTGGATTTTTATTAGCAAATAGACAAACAAACCAACATTTGGTATTTTTTCGAATATAAAAAATAAATACCAAAATATAATATAAAAAATGGCTTCATTCAACACAAATGAGAAATCGGCTTCTGTCGAATGGAATGGCGATACCTTCATAATGACGATTCGAAATGAAGTCGGCAATTTGTATTCGTATGCGTATAGTGCCGACGGCATTACGTGGACAAACGCATCGTTGCCGACTTCCATGGGCACGAAAAATCCGTATTTTTCGAAATGGTTAGGAGACAAATTCGTCGTTGGTGGCAATTTAGTGACGGGAACTTCATCGATTTTGACCGATGTCAAAAACGGCGTGGTCCGCAATTCCGTCGTGACGCCCGCCAATTACCAAACCTACGACGTGGAAACCAATTTAGAATACTTGAACACCATCACGTTTCCTCGCGGAACGGTGCTCGCCTTGGGAGGCCAGTCGGGCGACACATACAATGCCTATTACAGCAACGACCAGGGCGTCACTTGGACCGCGTGTAGCAGCACCGCGTTTTCAACGACATTCAAAGGCGCAGCGTGGAATGGCCGTCGATGGGTCGGCGTTGGTCAGGGAGGAAACACCATGGCCACCAGTGGCGACGGCGTGACGTGGACAGGCCGCGGTTCCACGACGTTTACGACGATAGGAAACACCGTTGAATGGAACGACGTGAAAAATATGTTCGTGGCGGGAGGTAGCGGCGGCAACGTGATTGCGTCGAGCGCGGACGGCATTTACTGGACCGGTCGCAATGCCGCGATGTTTTCTTCTGTGAACGACGTGAAATGTAACGGGAGCATTTGGATCGCCGCGGGCGTTCCTTCGGGAGGAGGAAATGGGAGTTCGTTGGCGTATAGTTACGACGGTATGTATTGGTTTGCACCGCCATTGGGCAATACGTTTAGCACGAGTGCTGTGAAAGTCGCCTATTTTGAATCGCAATGGGTGGCCGTGGGCATTGACCCCAGTTACAATTTTGCTTTTAGCGGAGACGGCATCAATTGGCGACTTGTCTATGACGCCAGTTTTTCCGGAAACATGAAATCCGTTTTCGCGAATTCCTATGACGTCTATGTCGTGGCCACGAACAATTACGGGTTGTTGCCCGAAGGAGAATTGGGTCGTAAAATCATCAAAACCGATGTGTCCTGTAATACCATCATTAACGTGAAATCCGCGACGTTGCTTGGAGGAAATGGCAAAATATCGCTTACGGGCCATTTCGATACATACGCCAATACTACGGTGAGCGGCATTACCGCCATCAATAATTTTGCCTGGAACAATCCCAATAGAGGCTACGCCGACATTCATCCTCTTGCGATTGCTTGTGGTTCGGGAACCGGAACATTGGCTTATAGCATTGACGGCATGAAATGGACGAATTTACCGAATTCGATTTTCACCACACGCGCCAACAAAGCCGTCTGGAACGGCCGAATGTGGGTTGCCGTCGGCGCCGGCAATTATTGGGTCGCGTCCAGTTACGACGGCAAATGCTGGATGGGACAAAACAGCGCGCTCATGACCGAATGCTACGACGTCGCCTGGAATGGATACACTTTCGTTGCTGTGGGCACCGGTAGCACCACTATGGCGAAAAGCATGGACGGCATGACGTGGACGGCGATCACATCGGCAGCTCCGGTGTTTTCGTCGGCGGCTTCGGCGATTGAATGGACGGGGACGTGTTGGTTGGCATACGGTTCGGGAGGCAACACGACGGCCATTTCCACCGATTTGTATGGCGAAGGATGGAACCAAACGAGTTCTCCCAATTTAGCTATCACGGCGGCCACGGCGGCCGTCGCGACGGCCACTTCGTCGTCGTCGAACCAAACCAGTTTTCCGGCCGCCAATGCGTTCGACGGCAGTTTCAATACGACCATGACGGAATGGTATTCCGGCACGGCGACGTATACCGCGACCACCGGCGCCTACGCCGGAAGCACGACCACCACATACAACACGACCAGTTCGGTGGCGGGAGAATGGCTCCAACTCCAGGCCACTGCCGCGGGAGTCGCCAAATATTATTACGTCACGGTCAATACCGCCAGCACCACGGCGATTCCGAAATCGTGGACACTGCTCGGTTCCAACGACGGCACGGCCTGGTCGCTCGTCGATACGTTCACGAATACGGCGGCGACATACCCGAACAATACGTGGAAATACAATTGGACGTCGTTCCCCATCAATGTTTACAACAACACAACGTCCTATAGTTATTATCGCATCGTGTTCCAGAGTTCGTATGGCCAGACATATGTCGCCGTCGCGGATTTGAGCGTGTTTTATGCGAACGGGAGCAGTGCAACGTTGGATACGAAATTGCGTCCGATGATGATGAAGAACGCGATTCTCCATCCCACGCAGATTTTGAGCGTCGATGGGACATTTTTGAACGTGTATGTGATGACCGATTTGAATTGTAATCCCATAAAAAACCTGTATATTAACAGCAACTACGTGAAAAACGTGGTCTATGGATTGGCGGGAGGACTCGTCACGTCCGGTTGTTTTGACGGATACAACCATATCGTCGCGTCGAGCAATGGAAATGTAGCACTCGTGCCCAATACAAATAGCTATACGGATTTCAACTTCGACACGTCATTTAACGGCGTGGCGCTCAGTTCCGGTTTAACGGCGATTCATGGCGCGTGTTTCAATAAGAAATTCGTTTTGTTGGGAGGAACGGGCGGAAATGTAATTACCTATAACAGTTTAGTGAGTGGGACGGGAGGATACAGTTCAACGTGGCAAAACACGAACGCGAACGCGATTTTCACGCAAGTGAACGGGATAGCGTCGAATTCGGGATACGGATTTGTGGTTCCTCCGTCAGCCATTTATCTGTATAAGGACGAAAAAATAACGGTGGTTACACCCAAATCATATAACTATACGATTATGCCGGAAACGAGTATTTCGATGCAACAATATCCTCTATAGAATATATATATTTTTTTTGGAGAGGAACCCCCCCCCAACACAACCCAACAATTAGTTGAAAACCAAACAAAACCAAACAAAAAAAATGTCCATTGTCGCTTTAAAAAGAAAAACACTGACACAATACAACAATATGAGTGTGGGAGGCACCGGATTTTCCTTGAATGGGACGTTTCGTGGCCAAGGATATGTCGGACAGAGCACCCAATCACGGACTCTCGTTCGAAGTCTGGCGAAGGGAGCAACGTTGCGAGGTCACGGCGGATGTTGTGGCAAATACCCGACGACGCAAAACGTGAGAGCATCGGAATTATTACATCTCGATGATTCGGCGACGGTTCGGAGCACAGTAATCAACACGAACGGAATGATTCTCTCGAAATATCGCTGGGTCCGACGTCCTCAACCGTATTCGTCGTTTAAATTGTCTGGGTCGACAAATATGACGAATTCGCAATCGACGTATATTGATAATTTAGTGAAAACCAAATTGAATGACATGGACAAACCCGGATGCGCTCCCGAATATGTGTGTAAAATGCCGTGTCGTCCCATCGGAGCGAATTCCTTCAAATCGATTGTTCCTATATACAAACAAGCAAAAGATTTGTCGGCGACGGGAGCCATTCCTCAATCGGTGTATTTGCGCGGATTGGACAAAGCGTGCGGAGTCATCGACAAAGAATTGAAAAAGGAAACGAATCCTACCGTGGGTGTTCCATTTGCTTGTAGATAATAAACAATTACAAAAGAGGAAAAAAAACAATAAAAAAAAATTGAATCGCGAAAAAGACAAAAAACGACAGTAAATATGTTATAGAAAAAAAATATTTACTATCTCTTATCAAAATCAAAATGTCGTTATTGTCTTCTTCTATAGGAAACATTGTTTTGTTTTTCAAATCGGGGAAAAAATCGGAAAACACGAGAGACAATGAAATGCGTGAACAAATTATCGCGAATTTGTATTCTGGTGGCTTGGAACCCTATTTTGTGGACGAAACACACGGCCCAAAATGGACGGAACTGTTTCAGAAATTCGACGCGGCCATGAGATTGGTCGGGGAACCGGTGTCGTTTGACAAAATAAAAATGGAGAGAATGGGAGGACGACACCACAATTACGATTTTGTGGTCCATTATTTGTCAGGAGAAATCGCGGTAAAAACCGCCATGTTGGAATTCAAACACAACGCGAAATCGCTGGAGAGTCTGCCCCAGATTCTCGAAATATCGGACAAGGATATGTTCCAAAAATACGAACTGGGTCCGATGTCCTATTCGAAATATTTCTATGGTCACGGTTTGAACCAATATTTGGAATGCGACGCCGAGTTGGCCGGAACGCCAATTCCCGACGAAGATACGTATCTGAAACACGTCCACGACATTCAATACAAACATCCGTTTTTCAACCAATTACATCAACACAAAAACCGCGAAAAAACGAGAAAAGCGCGCATAACCAACGAATCGATGAAAACGTTCATTCAACTGTATGGCGGCGAATTCCACTTCGACAAAATCGTAAACAAAATCCGCGAATGCCAACAAGACAAAATATTTCTCTTATGGGACTTCGTCAATTTCCATATTGACAAAATCGACATACCATCGGTGGAATCGGTGATAGAAAACGTGGTTGTGGACGGGTTTTGTCTCTTGGTTGCCATTAAAAATTTTAAATATAATATTAAATTTCGATTGAATTGGGGAAACAATTTGGGTATCGCCAATCCGCGCTGGAAAATTTCGGTGGTTCTTCATTCGTTCAAATAAATGGGAAATATGGTTTCCAATTCGGTCTTGGAAAGGCCGCCGTTTCCAAGAAACAAATCGATAAATTGCTGTGTCTTGGGATTTCGAAAACTTTGCATGATTTTGTTGTAACACAATAGCAAATCCTCTTTTTTCATTTCCGTTTTGGGAATGATTTCGTTCAGATGGTTTTCTATCAAATATGGGTTGCTGTAGCTGGTCCCGTCAATGAGAGCCCAATTCAATTTATAGGTGCTATTGCCATTGCCGCGGTTCACCACAAGCACAGGACCGGTGTTTCCTTCGCGTCGAATGTATTGCCCCTTTTCGTCGTTTTTGAAATGTTTGGGTTCCAGCGTGTTGTGTTTCGAGATGTTCGTGTTGTATACCAACAGCGTTTGCGAGGCGTCGTCGCATAAAATATCTTTGTGTTCGTTCCAGACGATTTGCCCCGTTCTTACCTTGAATCCGATGTCGTCCAGAGTCGTCGCGCCTGCCAATAGCGTCTTCAATTCTCTCGCGTCTTCTGAAAACACACAATGCGGCCCAATCTGGAGAGAATAATCACACATTCGGTTACGCGGGTCCGGAATGGGACCCCATTTCTGGACAATGAAGGCAATGGTCGATTGGTCCGTATCGATGAATTTGCCACCGGTTTTGGAGTAGTCGCGTATTTGAACAATGCGACAGGTCTGAACAATGCGTTCGCGGATGCCCGCGTAATAGGCGGAATTCAAGAAACTTTTCGGAATAATAAAGGCCAATATGCCTCCCGCGTTCAACATTTCTATAGAATGAACAATGAAAATGCCGAATATGTTTGGCCGACCGCTCACGTATTTTCGGTATTGTGGTGGAACATCTTCTTTTTTACAGACGAAATAGGGAGGATTTCCAAACACCAAATCGAATTTCTCCGAACAATCCGCGTTGTATTTCAGAAAATCCGCGTTAACGATATGGACATTATTATTCCGGAACGAAACCGCGCCTAGTCTCGTAATGGCGTGGTATATTGTATGATTATACTCTATCGCGGTAATGTTGGTGCCATGGATTTTTTGGTCGATTCTATTCACCATTTCGCACGTGCCACAAGAAGGTTCCAATATGGAACGGATGGTAATGCCCGATTGGGCGGCGTAATCGAGCACCGTGTCGCACAAGGTATTTACGTGACTCTGTGGAGTGGCGAAAAACCCGAAGTTTTTTTTCTCCTCTTTCGATAGAGATTTCGTGACGGAAACAGTTAATTCGGTGAATTCGCTCATGATTGTTATTGGTTGTGGTTGTGGTTGTGGTTGTGGTTGTCTATATTGTCTATAAGCAATTGTATTCTTAAACGGGTTTCAATTTTTACATTTTGTATGTAAAAAAAACAGAACGAACACACGTAAAAAATTGAATATCGGTTTCATCGAAAAAAAGACATAGACATATTTTTTTTTGTTTGATTATATTATTATATTATTATACTTAGATACCGATGGACAAATTACTGGAGGAATACGTTGCGTCTTTAAATGCGAAAGAATTAAAAGCATATCACATTGCCAAATCGCATCTAGGTATGTCATTCGATTTGGTAAAAAGCAATGGATTTATCGAATTTATGAAATCGAAAAATGAAGAGAAAAAAGACGAAAAAACATACTGAAAAAGAAAAAAAAATATATATAAAAACAATTTTCAAATTGTTTCTATAGAAATAGAAAAATTCAATGGAAAAATGGGAAAAGAATGTGTAATCTGCTATAGCGAATTTGTTGGCGAAACCCAATATTTTTCTTGTTCGCATTCAAATGTATGTTCTATGTGCGTCCAAAAATGGACGAAATCGTGTCCGGAATGCCGGTGTGACAGAAATCGTCGGCGGCCGCGATACGAGTCGCCATCTTACACCTATTGGAACTCCATCGACGATGAACTTCGCAATGAAATGTGCATTCAAATAAAAGACACAATTGAATCGAAATATGGAATATTGGTTGAAAATGTTCAATATGGAACATTAACGAGCACACGTTTTACAACGCAAAACAGATATGTTTTTCGATTTTTCGTCAACAAAACGACGGGAGAAAACATTCACGACCATTTGCGACACATATTTGAGACGGAATTTTCGGTGGTTTGTTCTCACGTGAACAAAACCATATCCGTGTATTATTAAAAGCCCCTTTTTTGACCTTTGGTTATTTTCAGAAAAAAAAAATATTTGAAAATAAATAAACAGTTTTATTTTGACGTGGCCATTCTTTTTTTGTATTCTTCATAAGATAATTTTTTGCCGAAATCGAACAATTGTTTTGTTTCGAATCCGTTCATTGTATGAATGGGTTTGGGTTTTTTCAAAAAAGAAAAATTGACTAGTTTTCCCATATAGGAAAATTTGTTGATTGTTTTTTCTTCTGGTTTCTTTTTCTCTGTCCATTCTGGATTGACCGGATTTGTCGTGGTCGTGGTGACAGTGACCTTTTTCGGTTTTAAAAACGGTCCATTTTTCAGGTCCGTCTTTTCTCTTCCCGATTTGTTGTCCGCTGCATTTTTTTTCTTCTTCGACTCTTCGTATTTCTGAATCGCCTCCGTCAATTTCGACTTCCGGTCTTTCGGCAAATAATTCTCGTCGACGAAAAAATCGCGACAACGATACATCAAGACGAACCGCATCGCCGCCACGTTCAACAATGTATGGGGAATGTGATTGTCCGCGTAATATTCGAAGGCGTGTTTATAGAGATTGTATTTCATGATTAAATTGCCTCTCGGCGTCGTCTCCATCATCATTCGCGTGTTCCATGGCGCCTCCAAAACATTGTTTTCGTTCTGTAGTTGTTCTCCCAACTTTTCGCGGTCATACACGATAGGATCAATGTTTTGATTGTAGTCGACGGCATTGTCGTTGTCAAATGATTTGGCGAATTTATCCATGGTTTCCTCCAAGATTCGGTCGATTTCGTTCTTTACTGGCTCGACCGTGTTTCTTTCATTGCAGAAAAATTCCCACAAATGGAGAAGGACTTGTCGTAATGGCGGAGACAGCGTGACGATGGCAGTCCCCATAAAAAGAGAGACGAAACATAGGAAAATGATTGACGGCATATTATTCACAGTCGTTTTGTGTGTATGTGTGTGTGTGTGTGTGTGTGTGTGTTTCACGGTATAGTATTATTACCAAATCTCGTGTTATTTTTATGTGGTTTTTGTTATCCAAATGTATTTTCGAGAGAATATTGAATATACAAATACCCGTCGGCGTCCTTGTGATTGTGATAGACGTCGGTGAGCAACGCCGACGAGGGAGGAATGAGGCCATTGATGAAAAAGAACAGCGCCTTGTCTCCCGACAAAGACAAGCGTTTTCGAATCACATAAATGAATTGTCCTATAGTTAAATCGAATGGAACGAGATATTTGGTTTTGTCAATGTCGGGCGTCTCTTTCGATTTCGGATTCTTTTCGCATATAATCGGAATACGATCGGGATATTTGGTGAGAATTCGAGAGGATTCTTCGCATCTCTCTTCAAACGTCAATTTCGATTTGTATCCCGATTTCAATCCCACTATTCCGATGTCGTTGCTAATTTTCGATAGAATATTCATTTTTTTTTCTATATATTGTATATACTTATATACTTATATACAATAAAAATAAGTTTTATTTTATATTTATTGTCTTTTTTTTGTATATTTATGTTGATTGGTTAGCAATCTCTTGACGACGGCATTCAAACAGCGCATCCAGTTCGTCGTTCAAAAAGGGAACTTCGATGCGTTCGTAGTTCTTGTAGGGATTGTCGGGATGCATACACACCAAATAGAGTCCGGTGATTTTTTTCCCGTAATTCATCTCCAGCATTTTCTTATAGGTATTGAGTTGGAGAGCGTAATGCCAGAAATTCGTATCGGGTAAGTGCCGGATACAATTGCGGTGCGCCATTTGGCCATAGTTTTCGTATTTGATTTCTTTACATCTCTTCCAATCGTAAATCTGGAGAGTCCCGTCGGGATTCTCGAACACCATATCGATGGAACCGGACAGTTTGAGACTTTCGTCGAAAATCGTCCATTCGGTGCGGTATGGTTTTAATTCCGGGAAATCGCGGACGAAATTCTGGAAATAACGATACTCGATGGAATCGTTGGTGACGGGCATCTGGTTCCAATAACATTCAATGTCGAAATGCATTTTGGTACCGGAACCCGCCGCGGCGTCGCGGTTCTTGTCCCACGATTGGATGATTGCCTCTTTGGTCATTCCATAATATTTGTAATGGGGGTCTTGCATGTTTTTTCCATTCACGATTTTGGTGGCTATGGCGTCCGCGTCGAAATGCGAGAAATGACTGTGATTCCACGTCGTGACCGAAGTATAACCACCCTCGCCTTTCACAATATAAATATGAGGACCTTCATAGAACACGATGTGTTGGTCGCGTTCGTGGGGATTCAATTTCGCCAAATAAGAAGGGGGTTCTCTCGTTTCTTCCATTGGATGTTTTTGGTTTTTTTTTGGTGCAATAAATACAATAGGAATGTTATGTTTATGTTATATTTTATATTTTATTGTAAAAAAAAATATAATAATAATAATTTCAATTTTGTTGTCCCCTGTCCGTTTTTTTATATGGGACAAAACTAACGTTTTGTCCAAAAACCGACAATTTATTCAAATTCACATTCCATAATGAGTTTCAAATTCTCTTCGATTTTGGGGAAAAGCCATTTCTTGATTTCAGACACGCGTTTTTCGTCGGGAGTTCTCGCGCCATTGATTTTAATCATATTCATCAACATTTTGTCCGTATTGTCTTCGCCACCTTCCTCGTTCTCGTTCTCGTCCTCTTCGTCGTGACGTTCCTGTTTCTTTTGCCAGGCCAAAAACACTCGCAAAAACAGTTGCGCAATATGAATGACCATCGACTGCATCTGCGCATTGTCCATAATTCTCCATTGCGGTTCGGCGAGAGGTTCGCGCGTTCCGCTATTTTTGGAATAGACATAAAATGTGTTCGGTTTCTGGACAAATGCGCGAATGGGTCGATTTTTCGGCAAAGTTTTCGCGTTTTCAATAAAGGTGCCTATAGCCATTTTGATTCCGTCCGTCAAATCGCGATCAAATACACATTTCATATGGGATTCGTCCACGAGTATGTTTAACCACCAGTCCTCGAACACGGACGTCGGTGTCTGGCTAGGCTGATTTAACCATTCAATAATCATTTTCTTTTGGCGCGAATTGACCACGTTTTTTATACGAGCAAGTTCTTTTTCCGTCTTCTCTAGTCGTCCCGAAAGGTCGCGCACATACCGAAACAACTCTTTCATATTCGGGATTTTCATTCCATTTTCGTCCATGTCTTCTTGAGGGGGTTGTCGTCTCAAATGACTAAAATAGATACAGCAACTTAAATGTTTGTCGTAGTCACGTTTTACTTTCCAAGTATGTTTGCAGTGAGTGCAAAATAGATTGGCCGACATTCAATTTTTTTGGTGAAACGGAATTTTATATAAATAAGAATACGCCGTTATTTTTATACTATATTCTATACAAAAAAAAATAATTTATCCGATGTGGCAGGAATCCGATATGCCTATTTGGTTGTGGATGAATTCGGCAGTCCGATTTGTTTGAATTACAACCAAATTCTCGGTGTTTGTCATTTTTGTTTTGTTGTTTATATTTTGCTATGTATATTTATACCAGTGAAAAATAGAATCCTTAAACGGCGTAAAGAAACCCTCCTAATTTACAATAGATTATATTATTTTTTTTACCGTAAAAAAAAACACAAAACACATAAAACAAAAAATGGGAACTCATATTTGGATATCACCCGAACGTTCGAACCAGTATACCGTCGAATATCCCAACGGGAATGTGTATTGCGGCGAAATGCGCGACGGAATGCGTTGGGGACACGGTTTGATGATGTATCAGCGCGGCGGAAACTACGAAGGGTTTTGGAAACGCGATAGAAAACACGGATTCGGTAAAAGACTGTATCGCAATGGCGATGTGTATCGCGGCAATTTTAGAAAAGGAACACGCGACGGACAGGGAAGCTATCGTTGGCCCGACGAAAAGGCCGATTATTATTGCCTATGGAAAAACAACGAAATCGTCCAAGTTACGGGAAAAGTCGATTTGGCATTGGCATGAAACAAAACCAAAACCAAAACCAAAAAAAATAAACAACTAACCAAATAAAAAATATAGACATTACATTATTTATATTTTTTATAATATGATCCATTTCCATTTCCACCAACCCGAATACAACGCGGACGCCACGGATTTTCCCATCCATTTGTTCGCGCAATTCTACGTCGACAAACACGAAGAAAGACATAGAGAAAATGTATTCTGTCTCCAGAAAAACGTCGACAATCCGCACATCCATTCCGTCTATTTATTGAATGAAATGTTGTATAGCGAGGCGGAACTCGGCGTGTCGGACCCCACCGGGAAAATCAAACAAATCGTGTTGGGTCATCGACTCCTTTATTCTGACGTGTTTTCGTTCGTGTCGACGAATGGATTGTCGGGATACATCGTGTTCGCCAATACGGATATTTTTCTGGACGATACCATTGCGAGAATCCGGCATTCGAACCTCCACGTCAAAAAACAAATGTATGCTCTCTTGCGATACGAATATGATCCCGTCTCTCGAAAATCGCAATTGTTTGGTCCCAGATACGATTCGCAGGACACGTGGATATTCCATAGTGACCAAAATATTGCGCGGAACGAAGAGAAAGGTCTGCGGTTCGCTTTCGGCAAACCCGGATGCGACAACAAATTCGTCTATATGGCCAGCGTGTTAGGATACGAATTATTCAATGACCCTTTGTCGATTCGGACGCACCATTACCATACGAGTCAATCGCGAAATTATTCCGTGAACGATCGGTTGAGTCCGCCGTATTCGGTGGTGATTCCGAGCGGTGTTCCGCTGAAAAACATCATGGCCAGTTTTGGGAGACTGAACACGGCGGACATCGGGAAATGGTCGAACCATTGGTCGCGATTCAGTTGGGAAAAAGACAACGCTCTCTTGAAACATTGGATTTCGCAAAAACGCGAAAGAGGACAAAAGTTCGCCGTTTGTGCAAACATGGTTCTCGACGATTTGGCCGTCGCCGATTTGCCACAAAGTTATAGCAATCTGGAAAAAGCAAAAGCCGTCCATTATTACGGAAGCGCATTATTCAATTCTCCCATAGTGAATTTGATTGTGGGGAAAACCGGACTGGAAGCCTACCATTTTATTCCTTTTGGACCGTGGACGTGGTCGTTGCATGGAAGCAAAATATTGTTTGTCATCTACGCTTCCGCCAAGGTGGCGGACAATTTGCGCGAGAAATGGCGCATCCGTGAACAGATCTACGGCTGCAATTTTTTCCCCGAATGTAGCGCCGATTTCATTTATTCGGACAATCCGAACAAATCGTTGCGCAATGGCGACAAATACGACGTGATCATCACGGACGAAGGTGTGCGTTTGGCCGCCGACGAATTCAAGAAAGGCCGTTCCGTGATTGTCCTCGAATCGGTGTTGTCGCTCTTGTTCGGGACATTTGACGCGAACCAAATGAAAATGCGTCCCGATATTTTGCGACTGTATATGAACCAATACTGGACAAAAATTGAATAAATATTCACGGAATAAATATAGATACAATATTTTAATTTATATTTATTAAGAAATTTGGTGGTTTAATTCAAAAACAAAAAAATGCACAAAATGCAAGCAAAAATCGAATTCAATACTTTATCTGTAGAACAACAATATGCCTATGTACAATTCAAACAAGGCAAGAATTTGTTCATCACTGGTCCCGGTGGAACCGGGAAAACACGGCTGATTCAATTCATAGCACAACATATGGAGGAAATCGGACGTCCTTACCAAGTATGTGCGATGACCGGATGCGCCGCCGTCCTGTTGAATTGCGGCGCCCGCACGCTCCATTCGTGGAGTGGAATCAAATTGGCCAAGGGACCCAACGATGCGATCGTGAACCGCATCATGCGAAACGCGGAAACGGTCAAGACGTGGCGCAAAGTATCCGTGCTCATCATTGACGAGGTCAGCATGATGTCGGCGAAAATGCTGGAATTAATCGACGACATCGGGAAATCGACGCGGCGCAACATGCGGCCCTTTGGTGGCATCCAGGTCATATTGACCGGCGACTTTTTCCAATTGCCTCCCGTCGGCGACCACGCCGACCCGGCGACTCGCGCGTTCTGTTTCGAATCGCCGCGCTGGCCGAACATGTTTCCTATAGAGAATTGTATCGAATTGACCACCGTGTTTCGACAATCCGATCCCGAGTTTACGCGGTTGTTGATGGAGATTCGACGCGGCCAATTGTCGGAAAGTGGCGCCGCGATTCTGCGACGTCATGTTCATCGCGAATACGACGAGACGTCGTTCGGGGGCATTGTTCCCACCAAAATATTCCCGGTGCGCGCCAAAGTCGACTACACGAACAATACCATGTATGGTAATTTGGAATCGGCGGAACTGGAATTTGGAGCGCGAATCAAAATGGGACTTCGGACCTATTTGGAAAGCGGACTGCCCATTCCTTCCCACATTTTGGCCGCGTGCGAGGATTTGACGCCGGAACAAATGGAACGCGAAGCAACGCAAATGCTGACCAACATGCAAGTCGAAGAAACCATGCGGTTCAAAATCGGCGCACTGGTGATGTGCACGGTGAATCTGGACGTGGATGCCGGCATTTGTAATGGGTCGCAGGGCATCATTGTCGATTTCGTGGAGAACGACATGGCGAACGAAATGCCGCTGTTGCTGGAACCGGGTGCGAAGGCCATGAACGGGCGATTGGTGCCGTTGGTGCGTTTCGCCAATGGGGTCATGCGGCGCATCGGGTTCAAATACAGCCAGAACGACGAATACCCGGTGTTGGCCGTCGCGCAAATTCCGTTGCGATTGGCGTGGGCGCTCACGATACACAAGACGCAGGGAACCACGCTTGATATGGCGGAAATGGATTTGGGCAAAACGGTGTTCGAATATGGCCAGACCTATGTGGCGTTGTCTCGCGTGAAAACTTTAGACGGAATTTACTTGACGGATTTCTATCCACATAAAATTCGTGCGAACCCGACCGTCGTTGCTTTTTATGGGTTCCTTGTGCCTGTGGACAAGGAAGAGGCGAAGAGAAGGATCGAAACGGAATTGGTGTTAGACGAACCGAGCGATACGGCGGGGTATCCTCGCTTGAAAAACGCGGCGACAACGAATCCTTGGCTGGATAAATATGGATATAATACGAATTCGAATTTGAATCCGTTGTCGAATACGAATACGAATTCGAATCCAAAATCCTATGGTCATAAAAAGCCATCGATGAAAGAACAGATTTTACAAAAATATAACAAATTGGAGGCGAAAATATCAAATCCGTCGACCGCGTTCGGGGTAAAATCGGTCCAGATAAATAAGATTTCTAACGATAAGTTATGAAAAAAATATGATAATAGTATATTTACAGATTACAAAAAACAATGTCACTTAAGACTCTTATGCAAGCCGTGATAGACAATAGAGAGAACAATAATGGAAATGAATCTAATTATACCGGACAACGTCAACCGCTTGAAACACAAAATACATTATCCGCAAAAAATCCGAGACATACCAAATACATCAAAATATATCAGCCGAAGCCAAATGATTTAATTTTACATGTACACCCTAACGGCAAAAAATACTCTGCAAAAATAGTGCTTTGTAGTAATTCTTTTTGTACAATAGAATACTTAGACAACACGAGAAATGAAGTGCCTTTATATCAAATAATCAAATATGAGGTAGATTCAACAAAAAATAAAAATGAAGATGACAAAAAAATGGTATCAAATTATGACTCAACTACGATATCTAAACACATACCAGTTCCTCCAAGACACAAAAAATCTGGCATAATGTCTCCTTTGATCAAACAAAACAGTCGGAGGATATACAATCCAAATAGCGGAGGAAAACAAAAACCCAAAAATCAACGCAAATCCCGTCGTAACAAAAAATATAACAAATCCAAAAAACAATAGAAATATTTTCCAAAACAAATAAAAAAATAAATCCAATCTTTTTTTATTTTTTTATCCTTTTATCCTTTTATCCTTTTATCATTTTATCGCACCTTTTGTGATAAGGTTGTCAGATCGTAACGTAAATCGCTTCACAAGCGAAGCGATTTTGTGGACCGACAAGCAGGAATTAGAGACATTTGTAAAAATATCACACCATTGTCTATAACATACTTACAAAAACAAAATGCCCGGTTCGAGTATTTTGCCTGTCGCCTTACACAAAGGCAAACTGTATTTTTTGTTTGGCAAAGAGAATCCTCTCGAAGATTCTGCCCGAGGTTTCTCTGATTTCGGTGGTGGCGTGGACAAAGGCGAGTCCGTGTTCGAGGCCGCCATGCGCGAAGGAAGCGAAGAACTCACCGGTTTTTTAGGCAATCCCTCGCAACTCGAATCCCATATTCAAAAAGCGGGAGGCACATATAAAATCGTCAACATCGATCCAGAAGACCCCTCCCGCATCTATACCATCCACGTTTTCCAATGGGAATACGATCCCATGTTGCCCCAGTATTACAACCGCAATCACCAATTCCTATGGAACCGCATGAACAAACGCGAATTAAATGCCACCAAATTGTTCGAGAAAATCGAAATCGATTGGTTCTGCGAAACCGAACTGAAACGCCGGATGGCCGAGTATCGTCCTTTCTATAGGAAAATGGTTCGTCGACTCATTGCCGAATTGCCCGAAATCCGGAAATTTCTCCGCAAATGTTCGAAGAAAACCGTGTCTCATTCCCATAAACGCCGTCGCGTAACAAAAACAAGACGGCAACGAGGAGGATGAGGCATGGCGTTTTCGTCGTCGACAAACGGTGACGAAAACAAGTAGAATTTGGTTTCATTTTTATTTTATATATATTTTCGAAATAGCACAAGCGTCAACACCGGAATGACGACGTTATGTGTCGTATAAAGTCGTATACAAACGTTTGATTATGGTGTGAAAATTATCATACTATAATAAAACGCCATAGAAAAAAAAAAGAATGAGCAATTGGAAAAAATATGGAGGATTAAGTCACGTAGAATCGCAAAACAGTATTAGCGCTTATTCTCTGTCCGTCGATTTATTTACATTGAGACAGGCCTATTTCGGCACGTTCGATATTTGTGGTGAACTCCACGTTTCCGGCAATGCTTTAGTGGATACGGACGTCCGCTGTAACAGTGTGACGGCGAGACAAGACATTTCCTGTAACCAATTGTTTGTCGCCACAAACAGCAATCATTTGGGCAATATGAACATTACTGGAAACGTCACGGTGTCGTCGGGCAACGTGTTTGTGAGTTCGGGAAATGTGGATATAAGCAACAACATCCATTTGGGGAAAAAATTGTTTCTGGGAAACACGGGACTGTATTTGAATGGGACCGACATTTCGGGAAATATAGGCATCAATACGGCGGTGCCCAAATCGGCGCTCGATTTCCAATCCACCAAATCGTTTATGTTGAATTTAGAGACAACCAGTGCCACCAATTACAGTATTTTGTCGAAAACGGCGGGAGGCGACGGCGTCCTCGTTTACGCCGACCCGACCGTCTCTCGCCTCGATTTTTTCGTCGACGGGTCGGCCAACCTATCGAACGCGCCGGACGCGAGATTGGCGTATACGCCCGGAGGCAATTTCACGATAGATGTATCCTCCAACACGGCCATTTTGTCCAATGTTTCGCTGTCGAACCGGGCGGCCCAAACCACGGCGCATTTGTTGGGAGAAACGGCGATTGTATACGACAATTCCGCGGGAACATACCAATATCCAGTATACCAAAATGCCGCGTCAATCCGAGGAAACGCGCTCACCTTGGTGGCAAACGACGCGAGTTCCGTCACCTTCATGAACGTCGTGTCTTCGGACAAGAAAGGCATAGCGTTGGGAGGCGGTGCTTACCCAAACAATACGACGCGCGCCATGGGAACGATCGGATTGGTGGATTCGTGGGGAAATTATTTGCCGGCGGTCAATTTGGTGGATGCATCGAGCAACGTTCGCAATAAATTCGCGCTCGGCATCAACACGTATGCTCCCGAAATAGACAATTATATATTGAATGTGAATGGACCGACACACCTGAAAAACGGACAAATCTCGATTACGAAACAGACAGATATAGAAATATATAGATTGGGTGTTTTCGCGGCAAATACGAATTACGCGATTGCCGTCGGTTCTCCCACCACCACCGATTTGACATACAATGACGCGGTTTACAAATATCGGCAAGAAGTATATTACACGGTGAACGGCGGAGAATCATGGACAGATATTTCCACCGACCTATCGAATGGCATACACAACACTAGTTTAGAACAGGCTGCATCAGGAGGAGGTCCGAGATATATCAATGACGTATTTTTGTATGATGCCAGTCTCGCGTTCATGTGCGCGAACGGCATAGTCAATTACAGCAATAGTAGTGGTGCGAAATGGTATGGTATTAGTAACTTGAACGGAACACGTAATTATTATTCCGTATATGCTTTGGCCTCTCGCGTATATTTGGCAGATACGACTGGGGGCATAACGTATTTTGACTATACTGGTGCCATCTATACGGATTATGACGGTGTCGCTGCCATTGGTCCTGGATTCACGGCCATCGGGTATAGTGGTAATCCAATGTTATCGGGATATGGAAGTGATTTGTATTTGGCGGCAGGAAATACCATATATAGACTCAGCAATTTGGGAGGAAGTGTGACGTATTCTACATTGTTTACGAATTCATATGGTCCTTATAGAAGCATATATACGTCCAACGGTCAAAATGCGATTGCAGTGGGGAACGGGGTCATTACTTGGACGAATAACGCGTTTTCGACGCGCACCGATATCAATGTGGTGGGCGCCGTATTCAATGGCGTCCATATTATCGACGCCTCCAATGCGATTGCAGTGGGGAACGGGGGTTTAATCAAATATTCGACGGACGGATATGCGACGTGGAAGACGGTGAATGCGGCGATTTTGAATAGTTCCGGAAACGGTAACACACTAATTGACGCGGGATATAATGTAACAAACGTTCGCTGTCTGGATAACAACCAGTTTTATGTGACCAAGACCATCTCGGCGTATACATCAACGACAACGGCGGGAAACACGAGTATATTTCATTGTTACGTTCCGGAACTGTTTAACCCGACGAACAATTTCGTGTTGGACATTTCGGGTGTATTAAGAACATCCGGCGATCTCAATGTGAACGACGGCGGACGCATTCGAACGAACAATAGCACCTTTTATTTGCTGGATACTTGCGCCAACGTAATTCGGATGGGAGGCGATGCGTCCAACGTGTATATTGGCAATGCCGCGAGTTCGTTGACCACCGTCAATGCGAATTTGGCGACATTGCGCGACGCGTCTTTCAATGGCAATGTCGTCGTCGGTGGAAAGACGCAAATGCTGGGAAATACGACATTTACGAACAGTTACGTGTTTTCTTCCTATTACGATAGTGCCAATTCATCGGGAGACATCAATATTGGCGGATTAAACAGCGCGCAACTCGGATTGCCGGTGAATCCAGGTGTGCGCAACATCAAAATAGGCAATTTCAATGGTTCCGTGGATATGTCGTGTAATATTTACGTAGGAGGTGCGTCGGATAAATTGGTGTTTGGAGGAAGCATTTATCAGAACACGTCCATGAACATAGGACCTTTTGTTTACATCAATTATTTGGCGGCGTTAAATAGTTCTCCCGGGTGCGGCATCTATGTGGGAGAAAATGGGTTTAAAGGCGCGGGGTATTTTGCCGTGTCGAACGACATGGGCGGGTTTGCAGTAAAATCCACGAAATCGGCCAATGTATTGAAACTGGACGTAAGCAATTTGGTCTATAATGGCGCCGGTGCGTTCAATCAAGGCATTGTGACCTTGTCGAAACTGACGCCGGGCATCGGTGTCGACGCCAGTTATTCTCTCGGCGTCGGAACCATCGATTTGAGCAACGTTTTCTTGAAAAATTGGACTCTCTCGTCTGTCGCCAACAATGTTCAAACCATCGATTCCAGCATGGCCGTAATCGGAACCACGGCCATAGGAAAATCGACTTTCCTTTCGAATGCGAATTTGGATGTGAGTGGAAACGTGTTGGTGTCCTCTCGACTCGGTGTCGGAAATACCGCGGTCAATAGTGCGTATGTGTTGGACGTGTTAGGGAACACGAATTTGGGAGGCAACGTGAATGTGACGGGGCTCATTGCCGGACAGGCGAACGTGGCTGTAAATAAATCGACGGCGACGGCCGGCTATGCTCTCGACGTCAGTGGCAACGTGAATGTGGCGGGGAACATTGTTAGTAGCACCGGTGCCAAACTGACGGGAGGAAATTTGGCGGTGAATAGCGGCAATGTGAGTATCAATCGGACGTTGGCGAATGCGGGATACGCGCTGGACGTGAGTGGAAACACGAACGTGAGTGGGAATGTTACGGTGGGTGGTGGACTTGTTGCAAATACGACACAGACCATTAATTTCGGGACAAATGCTCCCACAATGAGTGGAGCCAACATTGGGACAGGGACAATTCCTCTTACGGCTTTGAATGGCGGAATTGGTAGCACCGGCAATGTGGCTATTAATAAGGCGTCGGTTACGTCTGGGTATGCTCTCGACGTGAGTGGAAACACAAACGTGACTGGAAACGTTACTATTAGAAATGGACTCACCGTGTCGGCGGGGGGACTTACCGTCACTGCCGGAACGGTGTCTTTTCCAAGTGCGTCTATTTCGGTCAATGCCATTAGCGGATTGTCCACGGCTTTGGCGGGAATCAACAGCACGGGCAATGTGGCCATCAACAAGGCGTCGGCGTCGACCGGGTATGCTCTCGATATATCGGGGAACACGAACGTAAGTGGAAACGTAACCATTCAAAGCGTGTTGGGTTATGCCATTTCTTCCTATCCAAGCACATATGCCACCAGTAGCGGTGATATCATGGGAACACTTACAAGCAATTTGTCCTATGGTTACGGAATAACTGGAATCACCACTCAATATTTGATAACGTATACGCCAAACACAACCACGCAATATTATACGTTCGTATTTAATTATAATTATACGAGCAATCCGACGGGATTCAGTATGTATGTTTACGCAAATTACGTAAGTGCGGGGTCTCCTGGCACCGTTTACAATATCGGGGTTGTTTCGCCAGGTGGGTTGTCTGGGAGCATATCCTCCACGTATTTAATTACAGGAGGCATGTCTTCGGGCATCATGGCAATTGGATTTTACAGCGCGGCGTCCATGACAACCACGGGAGTATCCTTTTACGTGTTAACCGGCAACACCTCTTCGTTTCCGACAAAACCTCTGATAGTTGGTGGAAATACGACGGTGACTGGATCCATAGACACAAACGGTTTGGTGGTGAATTCGGGGAAAATTGTGTTTCCGCCGTCGTCCATATCGGCGAATTGTATTAATGGACTGTCCAATTCTCTGGCGGGCATCAACAGCACCGGCAATGTGGCTATTAATAAGGCGTCGGTTACGTCTGGGTATGCTCTCGATGTATCCGGGAACACAAACGTGACTGGAAACGTTACGATTGGCAATGGACTCACCGTGTCGGCCGGAACCGTGTCGTTGCCCTTGGCGTCCATCGCGGATGCCGCGTTGTCGTCAAACATTCCCAAATTAAATGCCATTTGCTTATTTACTGGTGGTGTGTCTTTCGGAGGCGTGGTGACTTATTATGGTGACAGCACTATGTCTTCTTCCAATAGCGGAAGCTTCGTTCGGGCATATTATAACACTGGAATGACATTGACGTTGCCGACCACAAATACGTTTGCCGGGTGTTATTTTACGTTTTTCGGTGCCAACGCATTCAACATAACGTGTTCAAGTGGCACCATTTATGGTGCAATCTCTGGGGCAACCGTAACCAAACCGGCCAACAATTATTTGTCTCTTTGGTTTGACGGCAGCAATTGGATAGCATACAATACGGATATTTATGTGGCCAAAACCAACCTGAATAACACCTTCACGGCCGGCATAACGGCGACGGCGGCCCAGACCATCACCTTCGGTTCCAATGCGCCCACGATGAGCGGCGCCAATATCACTTCAGGCACCATTCCTATTGCGGCTTTGAACGGCGGAATTGGTAGCACTGGTAATGTGGCCATTAATAAAGCGACGACCAAAGGAAATACGCAATTGGACGTGAATGGGAATTTGGTCGCAAACTGTGTATGGTTACCAAATACGACAAGTGGGTTAAACTTCGGCGGATCTCCCAATGACCCCGGAACAACTATCTATTCCAAAATATACGATAACGCAAATTTACATCTTTGGACGGACGATTGGTTGTATATCGATATTGGGGGAACTTCTCCCACCAATGCAGGAACGACTCCTAGCGGCTATACGAATGTTGTTTCCGCGAATGCGACTTCCTTCGGCATTGCCGTCGGTGCGTATGTTTCGGGCAATTTGGCCGTGGGACAGACATCCGTGACAGCCGGATATGCTCTGGACGTGGCAGGAAACGCGAAAGTAAGCGGGAATCTGACCACAGGCAATGGGTTGACCGTCAGTGCCGGCGCGGTATCCTTGCCGTTAGCATCTATCGCGGACGGGGCGCTTTCTTCGAACGTGATGTTGCTTGGGACCCCACAAAACATTACTGCGGGGAAAGCATTTTCGTATACTACTAGCGGATATGATTTATTAAAAGTGAATAAATACGGATCAAGTTCGTATTGGGTGGTGAATTCCAGTGCAGATATGGGAGTATGGATGGGTGCCGGATTAGGAACCGGTGCATCAGGATTTGGTTGGAACATTTCGAATGGAGGTAATTCGATCTTTGCAAATATAGCCATTAATCGAAATGGGGTGTCTTCGACAGGATACGTCTTGGATGTGAGTGGAAATACCAATGTTACTGGAAATCTGGTAGTTAGCAATGGATTTACCGTTTCGGGTGGTGCAGTATTTTTTCCGGCAGGAAGCATTAATCCGGCGGCGATTAGCGGGGGCGTTGGTGGCAGTATCGCCGGCATTAACAGCACGGGCAATGTGGCGATTAATAAAGCGTCGGCGGCAACCAACAGTCAACTAGATGTCGCTGGAAACATCATTGCGTCGGGGTCGTTGTTATTGTCAAATACAAACAACGCCGGTTTAAATTTTAGTAATGGAGTTGGAGGAGCCACTTCCAAAATATATAACAACGGAGATATACACGTTTGGACAGACGACAAATTTTATTTGGATATTGGCGGAAGTTATCCAGTCGATGCTGTGTCTGCTCCGACTGGATTTTCCACCATTCTGTATGCGAACGCGACTGGCGTGGCCATCAACAAAACATCTGTGAATTCCGGTTATTCTCTTGATGTAAGTGGAAATGTTCTGGCGAGTGGAAATCTGAGCGCGAACAATGTGGCCATTGGAAGTTTAGGAAGCGCCGGGTATAAGCTTTATGTGAATGGGTCCGCGTATTTTACAGGACCTTCCAGTTTTGTCGGAACTACAACCATAAGTGGAACTCTCAGTATGTATAATTTGGGGTATCCATCCGTTCAACCATACTGGGATGTTGCTGTTGACAATAATGGCGCTTTTACAATTTATCACCAAAATAATGGACTGGGTGTGTTTGTTGGGGCAAATGCTACGGCGTGGAGTCCAAATTCATCCGACGAACGTACTAAACGCGACATTACAAACGTAGAATCGTCTCTTGAAAAATTGATGAAAATTAATCCGGTGTATTACAATTATAAAAACGACAGTCCAGATACAAAACCAAGAGTCGGTTTTATTGCCCAAAACATTCAGTCACAATTTCCCGTTGCCACTCTAATTGGACCATACAATGAAATTATCAAAGATTACCCATTAACTATATCTCCTATTGACCTCATTCCTTATATGGTGAAATCCATCCAAGAACAACAAAAACAAATCCAGAACCAACAACAACAAATCCAAGAACAACAAAAACAAATCGATGACTTAAAATCCATAGTGAATCATTTGATGTCTCTCCTCAATCCATAATCATTTTTTGTATATTTTTTTACCAAATAAAAAATTTACAAAAATCTCTTACACAAGTTGGTTCAATTGGAACGTGATGCTCGTGTCGCTACTTAATGCCGGATCATATGCATCGGGTCCTCGCACCATCAATCGGTCTCCCTGTCTCAAATACACATTGTTGTTCACCATGTAGGTTCCTGTTTTGGAATTCGTGGCGATACCATAACATCCATTGTTAAACAGCGTGGTCGAGTTGGGTGTCGCGTTAATGGTGGTCATATTATCAATACTATAGGCCAAGGAATTGCCTCCTCCTCCCGCCAAGACCCACAATCTTTCGTTCCAATACACGTCTTGGCCCGATGTCGTAAATGTGGTGGCGCCTTTTCCTGTCCAGGTGACGCCGTCCGTGCTGGTTGCAATGGTATTTCCACCCACTCCCATTGCCACTGCGATTCGGCCGTTCCAAGCAATGGCAGTAGCGTATGTTGTAAAGGTAGTGTTTCCACTGGCAACGCCCGCCCATCCGGTCGAACCATTGAGTGTGGTTGTCGCCGCCATTTGATTGGTTCCGCTACCCACAGCCATCCATTTGTTCAACATCCACTGAATGTCTAGACCGCCCGTGGTAAATATGGTGGCACCGAGACCGGTCCACGAGGACGCATTGGCGAGTGTCGAGTAGGCGAGCGTGTTTCCGCCTTGACCGACGGCCACCCACGCCGTTCCGTTCCAGTCGGCGCAGTTCGCTTGTGTGGTGAAAATCGTGGCCCCGAGACCAGTCCATACTTTGCCATCCGGACTGGTTGCCAATGTATTTCCTCCCGCTCCCGAAGCGAGCCATACGGTTCCGTTATAGGTGACATTGTATGCCGCCGTCGTGAAAACCGTTTTGCCCAAGCCGATCCAGACTTTGCCGTCGTAACTGTAGGCCAACGTATTGTTGCCTGCTCCGCATCCCACCCACAATGAACCATTGTAAAACGCATGATACGCGGTAGAGAAAACGGTGGTTCCTAATCCAATGTAATTGACGCCATCGTAACTATAGGCCATTCCGTTGTTTATACCCGTGCCGACCACGACGGTGGGCGCATACATAATGACGGCTCCTTCTTGGGGTCGCGTCCAAATCGCGTTTCCTTTCACACCCGTGACTGCCACGTTCGTCCATGTCTGTCCGTCGTAACTATAGCGAATGTTGTTGCCGTTGGTGATGGCCACCCAAGACGTTCCGTTCCACGTGACGCCAGTGAAACTGGCTGCCGTTCCGTAAGCAGTGAAGGTGAGTCCGTCGGCGCTGTAAAGGATGCCAGCCACGGTGGCACCGCGACCATCTGTCGCGACCACCCACGAGTTGCCGTTGTAAGCGACGGCTTTCACGTTTCCATTGGTTCCGATGGTGCGACTCGTCCAGGTAATGCCGTCGCTACTGGTGGAAATATAGGTGTTTACGCCCGCGCCGGAAATATCGTAAGGACCGCCCGCTAGGAAACAGCACCCGTTCCATTCGACGGGACCGCCGCCTTGTGTTGTCGACGCCTGTGTCCAATTGATGGAATCGGGACTATAAATCATATTGGTCGCGGAACCGTTGGCGTTCGTTTGCGCCGAAACGACCCACGTGTTGCCGTTCCAAGCAATGCCGTTACAGGGCTGGCCGTTCGTGAACCCCGTGCCCGTGGCGAACCAGTTGATGCCGTCCATACTGCGAATCAAATGACGTCCCGTGCTCGACAAACCACCCATCAACCAATAGGTGCCGTTGTGTTTGACGGCATTGATGACGGTGGGGTCGGCCGCATAGTTGAGTGTGATGTAATTGTTTCTGAGGGAAGTGTTGCCATACAGATCGCCCGTGATGTACGACGTCGTGGACGCGCCACCGAAAATGTAGTTGCGTCCGTTGAACCCGACGGCGTTGATGGAAGTCGTGCTGGTGCCGCTGATGGTGCTCCACGTGACACCGCCGTCGCGCGAAATCTGGTTGCCGGAAATGGTGGCGTTGGCGGGGAACACCACGCGATTCACCATGTTGCTGCCATATTCGATGCATTTGGCTCCCGTCGTGAACGTCGAGTTGAGACCCGTGATGGTGGTCCAACGCGTGCCTTCGTAACTATAGGCAATTCTGCTGGTGGTGCCTTGACTGGCGGCCACGAATTTGTTGTTGGCCCATTTGACTTGCATGTAACCGGTCGTGCCGTCGGAGATGGTGTTGCCGAGGGGCGTCCAGTTGACTGCGTCGTAACTGTAGGCCAGCGTGTTTCCGACCGTGATGCCAGCGGCGACGTAGATGTTGTTGTTATACGCAAGAGACGTAACGCCGGAGGAGATTCCGGAGACGTCGAACGTGGTCCAGGTGGTGGCGTCGAAATTGGTGCTGTAAGCGCTGGCGTTGCCGGAAGCCACAGTTCCACTGACAATCCAACTTTGTCCCGACCAAGTGATGGAACGGAAGCTGGTGGCGGTCAACGTGGTGTTGGTGGTCCAGGTGATGCCGTCGAAACTCTTGTAGAGTGTGTTGGCCACGTTGCCTCCCGCCAACCAGAACACGCCGTTCCAGTCTAAGCCGTTGAAATCGGTGGCGGCACTGGTTTGGCCGGCTGTCCAAGTGACACCATTGTGACTATAGTAAATGGAACCGTTTTTGGCCGTGGCGACGAAAATGTTGCCATTCCACTTGACGCGCTGGCCTTCTGCCGCCATACCGGTGGAGGCGGTCCATCCGAGGCCATCGACACTTACGTAAGCGTTGGCGGTGACACCGGAACCGACAATGACCCAGACGTAGCCGTTATAGGCAATGTCGTTGGTGCGTGTGGAAAGCGCGCCGGCGCCCAATCCGACCCAACGAATGCCATCCGTGCTATAGGCTAATGTGTTGCCTCCTTCACCTCCCGCCAACCATTTGGGCAGAGCATTGACGCCGAAATTGTAGGTGGTGGGGTAAGTGTTGTATCCGTTTTGACTGGCTCGGTAGGAGATGGCTGTGTCGCTGATGGAGAGATTGGTGGGGATGGCTTTGGAGAAATTGCCGCGGTTGGTGGTGATGCGGTCGGTGATGTCGAAGGAGGCGACGGGGGCGGACGTGACGCCGCCGGAACCCGTGGGACCTTGTGAACCCGTGGGACCCGTCATCGAGAGACCAATGAGACCTATTGGGCCGGTGGGGCCCGTGGGGCCCGTGGGGCCGGTGGGACCGGTGGGGCCGGTGGGTCCGGTGGGACCGGTGGGGCCGGTGGGGCCTGTTGGACCGGTGGGGCCGGTGGGGCCGGTGGGGCCGGTTGGACCGGTGGGTCCGGTGGGGCCGGTTGGTCCGGTG
>JACCDO010286241.1_pt1 | contig 46690 bp, 14 predicted proteins | sample 7446101 | NCBI WGS metagenome assembly JACCDO01 (sample SAMN15323440, study PRJNA562643) | freshwater metagenome | isolation source: river surface water | place: USA:Blue River Watershed | collected 2017-08-16 | reverse complement strand
TCGGCTGGAGGAGAAGTTGCTGCATCTCCGGCAAGAAGAAGAACGCCACTCAAGAATATTAATCAAGAGAATAGTTTGTTTTCACCGACAAATAATTCCAAGACTTCATCTGTAAAAGATCAAGTTGGTTTATCTGAAATTACTTTTGATAAAAAATCGAAAAACGACATGAATAAAGTTATTGATCCAAGCACACTCATAGGTACTTACAACAAACACAAATCTGGGATTTATCACCGATTTGATGAAAACGCATTAATAAAATCAGTTGTTGGCCCTACAGTAAAAAAATCATCGAAAAGGTCACACTTACCTCGCCAGGCTGTATTTTTTAATGACCAATGTCAAAAAGAAAATTTTGTACCCGGTGTCAATCCGTATAATTATTTTGACATTGATAAAAAACTTGGCTATCAAAAGTCTCGAATGTGGTTTCCGGTTAATCAAGTTCACGTTGGTAATAACCTTATTCCTAATGTGAGATCTTTATCACTAGAATCAGATACTATTGTTAAAGAATTCATGCAAATGCGAGCTCTAGCATCATATGTTGGTGATTTAGTGATGCCATACAACAAATTAGACGCTAAGTCATCATCGGGTGTTGGTGGTATTTCTAATCGAATGAAAGGAGTTTGGGATGGAAAAAATTATATGCAAGGTATGAAAGAGGCAATTCAAATGTGGAGTCCATTGTTAGGTACTATTTTACCTCCTTGGATAAAAAATGCGCACGATCATGCAAGGTCTTTGACAGACAACGGAGTTGCTGGAAGTACGAAAGCTAACGATTCAGTCAGTGTTCCGTATGCAGACATTCTGAAGCTTCCAAATGAAGATAATAACGATAATACGCCCGAACAAGAGCAACTCGAGTATAAAATAGTCCTCACGAGGAAGACATTGCGTAAATTAATGAATAAAGAGCAGCGGTTAGTCGACGAAACTTCCAAAAGTATTCGGGAAATTATCAAGGATAGGATTGATGAACTTGAAGTTTTTGGATTTCAGCAGAATATTACCTCTAAATTTGAAGAGACTCAGAGCACAATCAAAGATGAAATTTCTACAATCAGCAAGTTGATGAAAGAAACAATAAAGTTGCAATATTCAACTTTACCTACAAAATATCTATGTATAGTTGAAGGAAAGAATGTCCATGTGCGCGAAACGATGATGAAAATGGTAAACAAATTTTGCAATGTAAGACGAAGAAATTACATCGCTAGTGCTTTTGGAATATGGAAGATTTGTCTAGTTAAATTTCAGTATCATGCTCGCCGCCAGCAATATGCTCGATATACGTCTTGTCATTTAATTGTGTCGTGGATGAATTATCAAAAAATTAAACATATTCATGTGTATGTTACACGTTGGAAGGCGTATGTCAAGTCTCTTATATTTACTGAAAGAAATAAATACGTCGTCCCTATTCAGTGTATGTACCGAAAGTGGCGCGGCAGAATGAATTTACTAAATTTGCACTTCGCTGGAATATATAATGGTCCATTAGCCGATATCTGGATGGCAAAAGATAGAGGCGATAAAGTAAAATATAAGATTCCAACTATTATTCGAGAGCAACGCCGGGCAGTGTGGCATGCTGCTGTACCTTTGCAGGCTATTTGGCGAGGTCGTAGTCTTTATACCGAATACTGGATTAAACGCAGGAAAATCGCACTAATTAATAAGATTTGTAGAATGTGGCCAAAGTTTGTTCAGTATCGTTACTTTGTGCATATCGTCATCCGCACGCAAACTTGGATACGTAGGTACCCTTGGGTGAGATTATTGAGACTTTGGAAGAAAAATATTGTCATCATCCAGCGTTACATTCGTAAATACATTTGCATGTGTCGTGTATCACATATGCTTGAAGAGAAATATAGACTGTTGGAAAAGCCACTATGTCCCCCTATTTGGATCCAACGCGAATGGAGACGTCGGCGTGCAGTCAAGAAGAGAGCGAAGATTATCAAACTTCGCGATGAAAAGCTCTGGGCTACATTGATGGTTCAACGTCGATATTATCGCGCTCGTGACGCATTTCATACATTTTTCTTAATGAGTGCGTATCGAGCAAGAGAAGTAGAAGATAATCGACTGGAGAAGTTAAGTTATACCATGGGATATTCCAAAGCACAGATTAAAATATTCAATTTATACAAGGAACGATTCAAATTAAGAGTCGTGCCTCAGCTAATACGATTACAATCATGGTACAGAACTATTTATTGTGGTAATATCCTTCGACGGATGAAGCGTGAACGATGGGCAAGTAGAAAATTGAGGTGTCATGTTAGGATAAGAGTAAAGCGAAAGCATATTATGGCCAGGAAAATCCAGAATTGTTGGTGGAATTTTAAGCCTGGTTATAGAAGAGCGCACTTGCGTATGCGAGCAAAACTTCGAGATACATTGGTTTCTGTTGCAGTAGCTAATCTACGATACCACAATGCTAGTGTAATTCAAGCTATTGTAAAGGGTATATGGACACGCAGATGGATTATAAGGTATAAAGCTGCATTGGTAATTCAGCACTTAGTTAAAAAGTGGTTACGACGGACTAGATGGATCACAATGCGGAAGAAGCACATCATGAAAGGTATTCAAACATTTGTCAAGAGTCAAATCATTACAGGAAGAAATAAAATCGCTGAAATTTTATACCAGCAGCATTCTGTTATGTTAATCAGACCTCAATCTGTTATCAGAGGTTGGCTTTTGAGATGTAAATTTAATAGAGCGAAATTATCAGCATATAGATACGGTGTTGCCGTCATAAAAGTTCAAAGGTTCATACGCAAAAGCGGGGCCATGCAAAAAGCTGTACAGGAGTTAATGGCAATCCGGCGCATAGAGATGAATCCATTTAACACTTATAATGATTTGCACAAGTTATTTTCAATCGGCTTCGAAACCATTATTAAGAATCGCTATAATCCATACGATATTAGGGCTGGTATGAGGCTTCCCACATTGCTGTACAGGTTAGGATATGCGCCAATATCTGCGATGTTTGTGCATCGTTGTAAGTATAACCTCCTCTCCGATTTAGTCGGGGTAACAGTAAAAGATTTAATTGAGATTTATTCAAAATGGCGTCTAGAAGTTACTATGAAAGATTTAACGCAAAAATCAGACGAGAAGAAAAAAATAAAGGACATGAAAGATAGAGCAAGTCTCGGTGGCAAAGAGAAGTCGAAAGAGAAGAAGCAGAATATTGGACAAGATGCTCCCGTTGAATTATTTAAAACAATACTGTTATTGTCTCGTATGAACTCTTTACAGTTAAAACCGATGACGACGCAAGAAAAAGATGCTTTGGATTCGATTTTGTCTATACAAGAGTTATACACTCCTCAAGAATTTGAGAAGGTGTTCATAAAATTATTCTCGAAAAAGTTTGGAACTAACTTGCATGCCAGAGCTCTTGGATTTGTACAAAAGTTAAAAAAAATATGTTGGAATGATTACAACAATTACAAGAGCGTAACTGGGAAGAATTTTATTACTACTGCTCAGATTAAAGTCGCAATTCTAAAGGCCAACGAAAGTAAGGCTGTGGGTAAAGAATTGGATGAAATAATCGATAATTTCCCTCGATTAATTGACGAGTTCAAATACGATAAAGATAGGATCGCGGAGACCGCTGCTTTGGCTCAACAGCTCGTGGATATGGTTATTAGGAATGTTCCTAACGGCACGATATTCAAAATGGCAGATGACTGTAATACTAAAGTTGGCAATTTCAGACGCAAGTTCTCTTTTATGGTACATCACCAAAGAAATCGAGTAGTTCACGATGTTGTGGAGCCTACGGATAATGTGTCATCTGTCGTTGACATTGATGACTGGATTCACTTGCCGTACAAAGGCCCAAAAGAAAAAGAATACGTTGAATTGGAAATGAACTTATCCATATGCAAAATATTTTTCAAGGAATGTATAAATATCCTGTACGGCGCTGATCGTGGTTTACAGCTACTTAAGAGCAATTGGAAATCTAAAGCTATCAAGCGATATGCTAGTAAGCAGAAAGAGATACAATTCTTGCAGAATGCTCACAATATGTACATAGAGTCTTTGACCGCAAATAATGTTCATAAAATATGGTTTAAGGATCGACAACGCGAAGAGATTAACAATAAGTTGAATGCACTACTAATGGAAATGCAGGAAAGAAAAGCTGCTATCGAGCGTGCATTGCATACTATACCAAGATTCGGCTGGACTAAAGTGTTAAGTGACAGCGTTGAAGGTAGTGAAACGAATGATGAATATGAGTGGATTAATAATACTACATTTGAATCGTCCAAGATGATGCCTACATACACATACGAAGAACATATGACCCTTTTTAAAATACAAAAGCCAGCTAAATTGATGATAGAAAGATTTAGGATTCGGAAAAAGTTGCGTGAAGAAGAGAGGCTTAAAAAACTAGCAATGGCCGATGAAATAGCAGCAAAAATGAACAAATTCTCATTGCGGCATATAAAAATTAGTATAAATGTTGTTGACAAGGATGTTACTGATGTGTTAGAAGTCTCACCTAGCAGCAGCGTAGATCCCATCAATCCTGCTGCTTTGAGAGACAGACAAAAGGAGGATGATATGATATTTGAGAGCATGATACCTTTCGGTGCTCGTTTAAAAATTAACCCTCCTTTGAATTCCGGGAAATGGTTGTTATTAAGAATCGAAGGAACTTATGAAATAGTTGTGGCGTATAATGTAAGATATGACAAGAAGGAGTACACGTACAAATGCGATGTGAAAAATTCCAAGGGAAAGGTATACCGCGATGTCTCGCAAAGTCAATTATTTGATATGAATTATGTGAAGGGCGATGTAGTGGAAGCCAAGGAATACGAAACTGTTTTTTTTTACCTTGCTACCATAGTTTCGGTGAAGCCATCGCCATTTAAGTTAGGAGAACATGTATACACTGTGTCATTTCAAACAGGTAAGACACAAGAATTGATGTCAAGAGATTCTCTTAGACCTTCAAAGATTATGTTTAAAAAATTTCTGCATCTGAGAACTGAGTATATGTCAATGATTGAAAAGTCCAGAAAACGATCATCGCATTTCGGCACCATAAGAAAAGCCAGATTGTCGATTACAGAGGGCAAAGTCAAGAATTTAACCAAAGTGTTTGTTAGTAATTGGACTCTCATTGATACTGGCGAGCAACAAGTGACAAAAACGGAACAAAAAGATGACACCAAGAAGCGTAGTAGCTCTAAAGTTGTCAAAACTGGGACTAAAAGCTATTACAAACTCAACGAGATGCTCGCAACGTGCTCTGCATTGAAGTCATTCGAGTTTAAAGTTGGAATTATTATGGAATACGTTCGTGGACCGTTACGTTACGGCTGGAAAGCATATCCTGTTAACGAAGAGAAAACTATTTTAGAATACAGAAGACTTGGATTTAAAGGCGCTCTCGAGGTTACGATGAGAGCGCCAATTTATAACTCAGTAGAGCATTTTCATGCTAACAAAATTCAATCTATGTGGAAAATGAAAAAGACGAAAGAGAGATTAGCGAATGCTATGTTCAGTGAGAATTTAGATATAATCGCCATGAATTCTATCAGCGGGTATCAGCGCATAGCCTATATAGGCTATAAGTTAGAGGGAGTAACTTGTATGCAATATCTGCGCCGTAGTGGATACAGTGAAGTAGCTACAACTATCGAAACTTACTTGATTAATAATGCACCTGATACGCTGCGTAATTGGAGAATCGAGGATATTAGTAATATCCATCTAGACAAATTTGCAACTATCGGAATCGTTCAATATGGACATATTAAACAGCTTCAAGAATTTCAAAAATGGTGGAAAGGTACACCTAAAGCTGTACGCACACAGAAATTAAATTTTTTGAATTACTTTGATGGATCAAGTGATACAAGGACTATTCAACAATGCATTCGAGATTCAGAGCAAGTAATAACTGAGGCGTTTTTAAACTCATACCCGTCCTCGATTTCTCGCACCAAGTCGGCGATAGAATCTGTTTTAAATAATGGTTCACAGCCTATTACATATGCTCAATTAGACGCATTTCTTAAAAAGTATGAAAATAAAGCCGAATTAGCTCGTGAAAATATAAACGAGCTGATTGGTATCCCAACACTGCCATCTCCGAAGGAACAAATAGAGGCTTATAACTACATCTTGCGACAGTGTAAGAGAATTAGAGTTTTGGTTGCTAATATCAACTTAGCTCTAATAAAACGAGTTATTGTCGAGTGTCTACAAAAAGCAGAAGCTATATTCGCTGGTGGGAACCAGTCAACAGGAAAAGTCGGGAAAGAGGATTTAGGACATTCGGCGTCGAGAGCGTCGCTTCTATTACGATCTGAGTTGCTTACCTTTATCATAAACGTGACGAAGGCTTGTGTGAAAATTCAAACGAGAATAAGAGGATTCACGAAAAAGTCAATTTACTGCCGCCTTAAGTCACTACGCAGGGTTTCAGTTATTAAGATTCAGCAAGCAGCGAGATGTAGACATGCGAGAAAACTTTGTAACGAATTAAGAAAGCAACAAGATGCTATTTGGGAACAATTATGGGACGCGAAGAGAAATGTTATGTACTACTACAATCGGGTTACTGATGAAAGTAAGTTCGCCGAACCCAGAGATGTGTTTCGACCATTAGTGCGAGACAAACGTTCCTCTAGGTTGCTTCAGGCATGGCCAAATCTTCGGCGCGACAATTTTGAGAGCAGTAAAATATTAAATGATTTGAGTATTTGTAAGATTTGCCAATTTCGCAAAACTGTAAGAAAATGTGAAGATTGTGATGTGTATAACATCACACCATATTGTTTCCCATGCTATCAAAAAGTCCACGTAGACGAAGATAATGTCCATCGCTTTGTTGACGTTGAAGGCGACCATCAAGTTGTATCTAAATCACTTAGATGCTCTATTTGCAACCAAATCGCAACTAGAAAATGTCTTGGTCTGTTTGACGATCATCAAATCGACATCATATGCAATGATCTGTTAAAATCAAAAATAACTGATTGGCCCAAGGTCTTAGCACAATCAAATATTGCAGGCGAAAAGAAAATACAGGTGATATTAGACAATCTGAACACAATTGATAACATATCTCAAGGTAGAAATCCTGACGCATCCGATGAAACATTACTATTTTCATACCTGCAGCAAATTAAGACGATTTTAGAAAGATTTAGAGCTGAATGTGATGAGTGTTTTTGTGCAGAGTGCTACGAAGTAGTTCATACAGGTGGTAAACGTTCGTTGCATAGGTGGATTGGATTTCAAGCAAATGCTCTAGTTTGCAACGTTTGTGTGCGCTCTCCTGCGACGATGAGATGCAATTACTGCACTGAAAATAGCTGCTATTGTTTGTTTTGTTACAAAGTTTTCCACTCAAAGGGAAAAAAGAAGAGACACACTCATTCAGTCATAATTGAGGACATGACCAATGCAGCTGACGTTTTTTGTGATATGTGTGATAGGCGACCAGCTCAAATTCCATGCGAAAATGAGAAATGTAATTTTTTTGGCTGCGATTCCTGTTATGAATGTAATCATAAACGCAGTTGTCGATGGAATGAAACTGAGCCCAAAATTCCAAGACAAACGGCGGAACAAAGGTTAATTATTATTCTATATAGTCTTGTTTCTCATTATTTCTCATTATTTTTTTTATCCATATAGAAAAAGTGACGACATTTCTTATATTACTCCTGAAATGCTCGTTTGTGTTAATTGCGGTAAAGAAGCAGACAGCAAGTGTAAGCAGTGTGGTGATTTCTACTGCTCAGAAACTTGGATGGGTAATCCCGGTTGTTTTGTTGTATTACACAGTAAAGGTAATAGGGTAAGACATACAAAAATTGAAGGAATAAAAGAAAGATTGAGGGAGCTTAAGCTGCGTCGAGAAGGTATTGAGAGGCAAAAAGAATCAATACGTGTAGAAAAGAGAAAAGAAAATATATTAAAACTGGATAAAATGCGAGAAGTAAATTAGCGTGAAGCGCAATTTAGTTATATATAAATTGTAATATCAGTAAATTTGTACATCTTGAAAGAAAACGATGCATATTCAACTTACTTGGAATATTCATCAAAAAGGTAATCTGGACTCGTTGCTTTCACTACAAGAGTAGTTTTCAATGGCTTCTTAAATGGAGTCGCAATAATGCTAGACTTTGCCGGACCGTATGAATTATCAGAAGTCTCAAAGCTCGTTTGTTTGGACCTAATCATTCTATTTACCTCATCTTGTATGACTTCAAGCTCTTTTTTTTCTCGTAATAAATACGACGGGCTAGACTTTCTGTTTTCAATATTCTTTATTACAATTCTGGTCGAATCGCTTTCAGCGCGAAGTTCCCTATTACAAACAGCCCGGAATGCTTCTATTTCTGACTGCGCTTGTTTCATATCCTGTGCTGGGAGAGCAACTTTACTGATATCTATCACAACTTGAGTATTCTTTTGTGATTGCGTCATGGTAGAAAAGTTTGTTATATCTTGCTCCAAGGAAACTTTTTTACTCTTCAATTGATCACAGTCTACACACAATTTATCTAGCTTGCAAGATAGCTCGTAGTGCGCTGTAAGCAACGAATGATACCTGACTAATTCTCTTTTAATTTCAGCTGTTGAGATCAAATCTTTTCTAGCATTTTCTATTTGAGTCTCAGATTTAACGTTTACTTCCGATATTTTGTTTACCTTCTCTTTTAATGCGCTAATCTTTGTTTCTGAATTACTCAGGGCTATATTCATTTTCTCCAAATACTCATGACTTTCAATAGCTTTAGTTACTAGCTCGCCAATTGACGAAATTAATGACACCTCTTGCAACCTAACTTTAGCAATTTCTTCGGAGAGAATAGAATACAACTTGGGTTCATTTTGTCGCAAAGATTTCATTAAATTCATTTTATTGATTGTTTGTGCGTAGTAATCTTGCAACTCTTTTTCTAAAGTATTTGCCCGTGCTTCCGCTGTTTCGACTTCCGTAATTTTTGTACGCAACACTTTCCGCATCTCTTCAACCATAATACTCAAAGAGTCTTTAATATTCATAGCATCTTGCAGCATTTGTGAAAAAGATACTACTTGATCATGGAGAAATTTATTTGAACTCTCATAACTTACAATAGATTCTTGCATCATTGACTGTTTTTCGAGGCACTTTGATTGCGTAATTAGTTTTTCTTGATATAACACATTCGCGTCTTTAAGTTGCTTCTCTAAGTCGACAATTATCTTTCTAGTATTATCAATAAGTAATCCGGACTTGTTAATGGATTCGTCGTGAGTGTTCTTATTGCTATCTTGGCGGTCCACTAATCGCTGTAATTTGTTTTTATTCACTTCAAAATTTAGCTTTTCATTATCACGAGAAACCTTTAAGTCGTTCAATTTTTGTCCGTGAATCGTAAGTTCTTGCTCTATACATAATTGTCTACCATTTTTTTCGTCAATGGCTGTCTTAATATTCCGATTGTTAACAATTACAATACTTTTCTTTTCAATCATTGTTTGTAATGCTATGCTTAATTTGTTATAAGTATCAAGATGTTGCTGTAATATTTTCTCAATTTTTAGCACAATTTCTTTATTTAACGTATCTGTGGCAAGTACCATTTCTTTAACTTCTTTTAATTCAAGGATTTCTGCAAGTTTACTATTATATTTACCGTTAAAATCATTACAATTAACTTCAAATTTATTAACGTCAAACAAAAATTGAGTGACATCTGCATTTAAAATTTCAGTTTTAAACGATATAAATCCTTGCCGTGACGATAGAATTTGAACTTTTTCTGCTTCTAATTGAGTTTGTTTTAGAGCGTATTCCAATTGCATATGTCTTTCTTCAATTTTATCAGTAAGCTCTTTATTCATTTTTTGTTTTTCAGAAAAAATTCTAGACAATGCATCAACTTGGCTTTTTACATCATCAATCAGTATTACATTTTGTTTTATTACTTTTTGACCCTTTGTTCTACTTTCTGGTAATTGCTGCTTTTGAGTTTTAGTGCTAACATCAACAACCGTATTGTTAACTTTGCTGAAACCGCTTAATTTTCTGTGTAATGTCCGCTCCAGCATTTGGTACGAAGTTCTTTTGATACGAGCTTATTTGTTCGCGACTTCGCAATTTTTTGCATCGAAGTGTCAGGGTACCGGTCAGTAGAGTACCCTATCAAATCCCATTGAGAAACGTTAGCAATCACTATCATCGACAAGTTACCGCTAATAACAGGGGAAACCTTATCCTCGTTACTAATTGGATTAAGTTCATTGGGATTTGGGCAAAATACCGGTACCACTTTGCGGATCCGATTCGGCCCGTTCAGTTTCCAATTGTGGAATTATTTCTCCAGAATCACACTCTGATTTTGATTGGTTAAATCAAATGGGTAGCAATGATCTGGAGGAGGAGTTGTGGAACATCTACACCCATTACACACTTCATGGGAATCCTCGTGATCCATCTAAGTTGACAGGAAATGTATTGTTAAAAATTTGTCGTGATATTTTGATACTTGAGTCTGCCATGACAGAGAGGAGTATTACTCAAGCAGAAGTAGAATTAATATTTTCATCACAATTAGCAGAAATGAAACGGAATAAAGTTGTTTCAGAAAAAGAAAATAAATTAGAATATGATGATTTTTTGTCTTGTTTAGTTAGAATTGCATGTCATTGTTATCCATCGGGAAAGACACCAGAGGATTCTATGCAGCAATTAATTATGGACAATCTTATACCATATGCATCTAAAAGGAGAGTAATAGATATTGCTTCGGTTTTAAAACAACATGAGATAGAGAAACAGTTTAAATATTATGAAGATTCGTTACTAGAAATTTTTAGGGCATATGCATCTGCTGCTGATCATAACTCAAAAAGAAATTTGTTGTTAAAAAGTACTATGAAAGTATCACATACTAAGGCAACATTTGATTCTTTAAATAATGAGGAAAAAAATAAGTCTACATCACCATTAAAAAATTCGTTAGCGAATCATATTGGGTATCAAGATTTCATTCGTTTTGCTGGTGATTATGGGCTTTCATCAATGGGTTTGACAATTTTAGATTTAGGAGATATTTATTTAAGCGTTATAAGTGCCAAAAATTTTGACACATCTGTTAGAAAGTTAACGTTTAAAGAATTTTGGGAAATATTAGTGAGGTGTGCATTGTTTAGTTTTAGGGATATTACATATATAAATGAGGAGGATAAAGTAAAGGGGATGTTTTTACATATTTGGCGTCATGTACAAACCACAGTTAAAGCGCAAATTAAAGGAACGAGTACTCAAAGTTCCTACAAAGGTGGACTTATACGAGGATCACAAATGTTAAATGAGCGATTCATTACATCATGGATCAAAGATGGATACTGTGATTACTTGGCACCAGCGAAAGAGAAAAGTGTATATAGAGACGAAAATGCTACAAATAGCGTCCTTTCAAAAATAATCGAGCAGTCAACAGATATTCAATCCATATTTAATATAAATGCTCCAAACTTACTTTCAGATATACCAATTCTTGACAATGATGAATTTGTCGACCCTCGTATTACACCACAGCAGCTAAAATTGTTGCTTAAACAAAAGCCAGAAATTGTTGGTATCTTGCAAAAATTAATAAAGGAACTAGATTAAGCTTTAAAAAATTTATATAAAGAAACAAAATTACAAATTGAACATTACTTCTTTTGGGAGTTATTTAAAAATTCTTTCATCAGCTTGATGTTCGGTTGTTTATACAATGTCGGTCTAACTTTTCGAACTTTACATAACTTTGCATTTAATTCCATGGTATCAATAGAAGGATTCGAATCCATTAAAGCACATAATGCTATAGATGCACCACGACCATGACCAGCTTTACAATGAACATAAACTTTACCTCCTTTGGCTTTCCTTTCATTGATAAATTTAACTGCATCTTTCATACTATCCAAACTTGGCTCAAAATGATCAACAGTCGGTAACCATAGCTGCGTAATTCCAAGTTCATTATATGCTTTAACTGGTCCTTGGTACTCTGCACACAAGTTTATGACACCAGTTACTCCTAAATCATGCAACTTTCGCGGATGATCTAATATTGCCATAGGGGCACATCCTAGTATTACAGTATTGTCTATATGAGTCCAATAATTATCATACCTTAAAAGTGCTGTAACAGGAAATGAAGGATAAAAAAAAATCTTAGAGACTATAAATGATATCGGTTTCGGTAATAATTTCTTCTGGAATAAAAAATAAGCGATTGCTGATGTAGACAATAATGTCCAGAATATATTGCGATGGAAAACGTATGTTGATAAGTTTGCTATACTTCGACGAACATTTCCCCCAGTTGAAAATTGCTTTATTGGAGTCATAAATGGCATTTAAGAGGTATTTTCCCGTTATGATACAAATGTTTTCTTTCACAGTGGGTCGACTCAGAAATTATTAACCCAAAAAAATTCCATCAAAAACGGAACCACACTACCTCCAGGTATAAAAAGAGAATAAAGATAGTAATAATAAAATCTTAAAACCAAGAAACCAAATGAATACAAAATTTAATTGATAATCTCTACAAATATAAATAAAGAATTGACTAAACATTGTATAGATAAGCTGACGTAAGTCCTTTGAACATCAAGAGTTTTGTATGTAATGCGTAATAACTTATGGTCCCATGCATCCGTAGCATCCAATCAATCTCTTGACAAGTTTCTGCATTGAAACAAAGTGCTCTCCCGTTACACCAAATGTACAAAAACAAAACATAATTCTTTCATTTACTACTAACAGAACATGCAGATGCCAAAAGATTTTCAGGTCAAATTTAGTTGGGTATATTTAAGTCACCTTCCTTATCTTGCTTTTCGCTATTATCAAATGCTTTGAATCGGTAAACCAACATTAATTAAGAGGTCTATTAAAATATTTTAATTTACTATATTTAAAAGTATCTTGTTTGGAATAATATTAAGTTTTAAAAACAACTAAAAAAATCCAATCTTTATAAAAAGTATCAGTTTTATTTTATAAATTTAGTGGCAACATTAAATATCTGTGCACAAGCATTGGAAGATTTGTTCATTGATGCTAAAACAAGTTTTTGCAAAAATAATTTAAATATTAAAAATTAGCAAACAAAAATGGCAATTGATATCATAAACCTACCTAGTTATGCTCATATAAGATTATAACTTATAGTATTCAAACCGAATAATCAATTCTTATATCATAGTTTAAACTTGTACAAAACAAAAAAATCCTTTATATCAAATTTTGCGTAGTAACGAAGTTGAAAGAAAAAAATCAATTAATACCATGAAGCTGCAAAACAATTACTAAGTTATTGAATAATACTATTTTATAATAAATGTATTTTGTTTAATATGATGAATATAACATAAGTCAAATGTATCAAATCAAATAAAATCTTGATCAGGAATATTCCTCATTTCAAAAATTTTTATCATAACTAAATTAATTAAATTGTGTACAAGTTCCTTGAAGCTTTGCTAAATTAAGTTAATCAGCTGAATTTTAACATTTAACATTTTTATAACTACGTAGTACATAAAATATAAATTAATTTGGGCACTGTAAGAAGAAAGGTAATACTTGATACTGAAAGCTCCTGTAAGTTATTTAGTTCTCGTAAGTTTGTTTCACCAAGTAATTCATCCTTTGTTCGCTAAGAGTCTTATACATATTTCATTAATATCTTAATCTTAGTAATCAATCGCTCTAAGAGAATAATGAGCTTAGTGGAATGTGCCAATTCTAAATTTCTTAAGTATATTATTAAAAAGCTTTCAACTGAAATTTCTGCCATATGTTTACAATGATCTAGATAAAAACTAATTACAAGCGCTAGCGCTAGATAGATAATATTATTATAATAAACTCTATAACCAGCTGGCTACACTAATCAGTTAAATCATTTAGCGATGTAATATTCTCCCGATGATTTAACATATCCAGTTGATCCATTTTCGACAACATTATTATAATTATATTATAATTTATAATAAGCTGCTTTTATTTTACTCATCTTGATGTTTACTATAATTTTTTATTAAAATTTCTCATATATACTTCCAAAAATATTTGTTCGAATAATTATAATTACTTTCTTTTATTTGAATACAAATCGTACCGTTGTTTCTCTATGGACTATATTATATATATGTCAGTTCGTTTACAATAGGAGTTTCCTGAAATGTAACAAAAAAATACATGTAATGTATTTTATAAAAGAAATTGAGATTAATAATATTTATTTGAGATTACACAGAAAATGCGTTTATATGCCTTTAATTATTTAAGGCATAACAGTCATTGTGTGTTCAACTGTATTGTATAACTTTAATTTGAAATGCTCTTATAACGGCAAGCAAAATATCCTTCACCAACTAATTTATTATAGCTTGTTGTATAATATTGGGCAGTTTTTCCAGTAGAAGGCTCTTGGTAAGCATAGAAAGAGTCACTGTTAATCCATTTGTCAAACATAATTACATGTGTGCCAACAAGTAACATGGCATCTCCCATAGCCAAATCTGATTGAGTAATTTTACTGCAATAACTTGGATATAATGTTGATGTTGTTTGAGACGAACCTAACTGCCATCCCATACTTACATATCCAGAACAATCAGTACGATATCCATCATAATAAGCGGATTGAGAATATGGAACTGCAGCATCAACCCAAGTCTGCATTCGAGAATGTACAGTACTTCTAGAAATACCAGTTGATGTAGAAATTGTTTCATTGAATTCTGCAGCAATAACTACTGCGAAGCAAAGTCCAAGTAGTAGAAAAAAAGCGATCATGTTACTTTTTGTGAGGTAGTCCTTTCAAAAAAAATTCTTTCTCAAAGGTTACTTTTTGTGAGGTAGTTTCCTCGTCGAGTTGATGAGTGAAAATTTTGGTACCGCCCATGAGTCCCGGTCCCCAATCAGTTATAGATTAAAAGACCGTCAGATATAGGTAAAGACGTCAGCACCAGGAATGGTCACGGACAAGATCTTGGCTCTGACAGCGTAGATTTTCACTTGTAATCTAGTTACACAGAAAACCTATTGGTTCCTCTCGACAGTTCCGATTTCACGAACACTATTTTACCTTCTGATGAGAACACTATTTTAAGAGACTAGGACACAAGAAATAAGAGCAATCTATACACAGGATTGCACTTCTAGTTGTTCATTTTTAACACTTAGTCTGTCAGGTAATTATATTGTTTCTTGGCGATCAAATAAAGGAAGACCTCCTGGTGTTAAAAAAACTCAGGTATTGCGTGGAGTTGTAGTATTATTTGCGTGCCTCAAAGGCAGGATAAGAAAATCTTGCCACCATGGGTCGCAATAAATCAACGAAAGAAGATTCAAAATCTCCTCCAAGTAAGGCATTCAAAAACAACAATATTGAGACAATTGTAGGATTGCAACAAAAAAGTAGATTAGAACGAGCGATGGATTTTGTTGCAAGCAAAAAATATGATAATAATAATAATAATAATAATAATAATAATAATAATGGTGATAACAGTAAGAATATTTTGAATGCAAATAATAAGCCAGTATCAACTTATTTAACTAAATTCTTGACGCAGAAACGAGATGTTTCACAAGTAATGCCTATGGATTATGCTCCTCTTGATGATACTTATATAAAACAGTTTTTTGAGTCTGTTAAAGATGATTCAAATAGCGTAGGTAAGTCTGAATCCGAATCTGAATCTGAATCTGAATCTGATTCAAGCGTAGAATCTGGGGAAGTTATTACTAGAAGTTATACACACAATACAAATAAAGTTGCCGAGAATGTTGTTAAATTAAGCAAGAGGACCATAAAAATTATAAATTTGCCGTACAAAGCTACTGAAAAAAATGTTGAATTATTTATAAAAAAGCATGTTCATGATATAAATTTTAAAAATATTGATATATCCATGGATATAGATAAAACGAAGAACTTACCAGCAGGATCTGCGACAATAAATATATTAATTGGAGATGTAAATAGTGAGACAAATAATCCAAAATCTAACTTTTCAGTAGAAAATATAATCGAAAAACTTCATGCTGAAGACTTTGATGGAAGAATGGTAAAAGTGTTTGAATTAGGCTCAAGTAGAAAAATTTCTACGAATAGCGATAGTAGTCGGTATTTCGGTGTTGAGGTTTCTTCGATTAAATGTCACAATTGTGGTGGGCTAGATCACAGATTTCAAGATTGTAGTGAGATACCTACAATTTGTTACTTATGTGCTGGAACTGATCATGACGTTACAACGTGTCAACAAACAATCTGTTTTAGATGCGGCGGTTTCGGTCATCAATCATTTAATTGCCAAGAAAATCGAGTATTTACCACTAATATAAATAATAAAATTGGTGTTTGTACTCGATGTGGTGGCGCTTCTCATGACCGTTATGGATGCACCACTCCAAATGATAGTATGATGTCCAAATTAGAAGGTCCATATGTTCGATGTATGTGTTGCAATTCATATGGCCACACCATGTGTAAAAGAATAGCCCATATACCTGTGAATGCAATTAATAATGTATTTTGTCCTAATTGTGGTGGCAACGATCATCATGTTGATTACCCTAATTTAAGTAAAAATGGTATTGTGTGCAAGTGGCCACGTATGGAAGCATATAATAGATTTCCCAACCTTTTGTCAAGATTGCAAGAAAATAGCCGTGAAGATTTTAGTAGTCGTGTGAGGCTGTACAATAACTTGGTAGAAAGAAATCGATACAAACCTGAACAAGAAGTATATTTATTTCCTTGTTTGCGATCGAAATCGACACAGATGCAATATAACCATCACGGTGGTGGCAATAATGGGTTGAAGCGCGGCCGAGAAGAATATTCTTATGAATCTGAGCCTCATCACAAAAGTAGGTATGTATCATATAGTAAATAGCGTATTGTAAATATTTGTATTATATTAAAATTGGAAAAATAGTTTAATGTCTTATACTCACTGAAATCCTAGCACAGTCGTTAAAAACGTATTAATATCGGCGTCAAGCAAGGAATCGACGTCCTTATCGCACGAAATAATATCTGCAAATCTATTGATAACTTGTTCATTTAAGCTAATCTTAATTGTCACATCATCCCTTAGTTTCAATGTCACACCAACCAATCCATCTGGTGCAATGTCAACAGAAAACATTTGATCCGTAATTGTAACACTTTCGCTTGGGATAATTTGAGTGTTTTGAAAAAGATTTACAATATCAGCAAGGATATTTCCGAATAAATTTCCATATTCTGATTTCGTGGCGTCATTTAATACTTTTTTCTCAACACTATCAGCATAGCGAAAGCTTAAGTTACGAAGTCTATTTTCGGTATCATTCACATCTTTCCTCAGTAAACACAACTTAGTCAATACTGGATCGCTGGACGATTTAGGACCCAACAAGAAATACACACATGCATGAGTGTATAAGCCACTACTGCTGGATGTGTATTTGCTATCAATCGGTGCAACAGAAAACGTCCAAAGAGTAGAAATAGACGAGACTGGTACAGACATATTTCCATTTGGATCCGGGGCACTAGACAGTGAACATTTACTGTTGTACACGGGGAATGTTTTTTTCAAAATATTATGTAAATCAGACATAACCTCTCGCTCGTAACAATCCAATAACAACGTATTCGTTTCTCTCATAATTGATGAAAGTAAGAATATAGCATCTCTACCGTTCACTTTCAAATCGCCACTTGATGGAGTTGTTCCTTTCGCAGGAGCTTTAGCTTTTGGGTCGACAGGAGCAGCAGCTGCGCTTAATTCAGGTACTTTAGTCGCCGAGGAAGATGTTAACGATTCGAGTAAATTAATGATTTCATCTGAAGCTGTGTTAAAAGAGGAATCCGACGATATGATGAACGGATTCTTCATCAATATATCCATTTGATTACTTACTCTGATCGCATGCACTACATAACACGCGGCCGACTTAATGGCATTGATACTTGGGTCAATAGCACCAGTATCGCCAAATTCCTCCGAATCATTTTGCTTTAGAAATGATGGATTTGCGTAACACTCAACCAATTGTATGCAAATTAATTTCATCAAATCCCAAGAATGTGCACTAGAAATTGCGATACTAAGAGCACATGTTAATGGTTCTAAATAAATACTTCTATCCATGGACTTTCCGGTCATCATTCTACTCTTTCCCGTGCTCAACAGTAGTGATACTCTGACATGTGGACAGCAATAAACATTGTGCCTCAATAACTTTAGACCACTCTCGCCGACGAAAATAAGTTCATTCAAAACATCAATCTGTGCCTCGTCTGGATTAGTGTCTGATATTGTAGGGAATCCAGCTATTAGAATTTCGTCAAGTTGTATGCACAATGTTGCAGAACATGCAGCTAAGACACGGACTTCCTCGAGGTACAAATTACAATAATTTGATTTGGAATATGTTGTGTCGTTTAAGTCTACTGGTCCTAATCTAAATCCAGCCAGAGGATTCTTTGAATCTTTAACAGTTTGAATATTATCTGATAATGGCGCGTGTTTCGAGGATGTGTCAAGTTTGTTATTAATAATAGCAGGTAATGTCAAATCAGGATTATTGTGATGAATTTGAGTTAAATTGTGCAATAATGGTGGTATTAATGAATACTTTGAAATCATACCATCCTTATCTACGGAATCAAAAGTATAATTTGAATCCGCGCCACGAAAACCAATTCTAAGAGCTAATTCTTCGCATATGGTTTTAGCTTTTCTCAACTGTTTAATGCAACTCGACATATTATCAATCCATTCATTTTGACTGGAAATGAATGAGGTATCGCGCTTGATAACTGCATATAAAATTGAGAATCTGACGTAATTTAAATCAAATGATTGGTTAAATTCTGCACTGGCAAATATGGAGTTAAAATCCGCTAATGCTTCTTCATGCTTACCTAGTTTATAAAATGCATTAGCTCTTTTGCTTAGAAGCAGTCTTAACCAATAGCCATTCAATATTAATGACGCTTCAGTTGCACCTGCAGATGACAACTTTATAGCATCTTGATACCGAGCTTGCTTGTCCGATATATCAACCAAATGATGTTTAACCATAAACCATAATTGCGAAACGACAGATTTGGTTTCAGCTGAGATAGGTTGCTGAAGTGAAGGGTGTTTCAAAACACTGGTTAAACCCATCAATAAGCTTCGGGCAACTTTAAAATTTCGTCTATTGATGTGTAATGCAACTCGTATCAACTGGCATTGTCCATACAACTTCACCCACTGATGGTCTCGTAAAAACGAATCTTTATCTTCACTCGCAGTCAAATTTAATGAATCAATTGCGGTGACAATTATTTCTTCGGCTTGGCCACTTAATGTCTGTAAAAAAGATGCATTGGGAGATACCTTACGATTATCTAAAAATATGATAGACTTCAAAAATAATGCAGTGAGATTAAATATAGCCGTTTCTTGCAATGAAGTAAATAAAGGTTTGGAAAGAGACGATTTCTTGGCTACTACGGGCTGTTCTTCCACTTTTTTCCCTTTACTTTTAGCGGCAGCTTTGGCTGCTTCTTCAGCGGCAATTCTCTCTTCTTCTTGTTTTCTTAATAATTCTTCGGGAGTTAAAACAGGTTCGGGTAATTGAATAGTATAAACTGATGCAAATTCTTTGAAATCTTTGCCATAAGTTAGAATCCAATTTAATGACTCTTTATTGGCATCATCATGAGGTGGTAAATTGTTAAAAAATGGTGCCAATCCATAGAAATCCAAGCCATTGGATCGACTGTCATATGTACTAGAGCTCTGTAGTGACACTTTTTGGAGAAGAACATTAGTGTATTTTGAGTCACTAATAGCAATTATTGATTTTTTAATAGATGCCAACATAGAAGCTGCTTCGGCAAATAGATGTAAGTCTATTAAAAGATTAATTCTAGTGATACGTGCACTTAGCCACTTTGATGCATCCCTAGTATAGTTTCCATGAAAGTGTTCAAGTATTACCACTACAGGTAGCGCTACCAATTGCAATTCTTCAGCATGAAGGACCATTAAAATTTCTTCTAGAGCAACAGTTATTCCATACGATGTTATCTTATTAGCGTCAACCAAAAACGAAGCCAAGCCGCCAATATCAGTACATTCGTAAGCAGCAAATCCACTTATCGTTTGAGGATGGCCACATGATTCGATAAAGACAGAGCGTAATAATTCTGCTGCCATTCTACAATAGATTGACTTCTTGTCCCAGTCATCAAAAGCACAATATTTGGAAAGTTTACCCAAAATGGTTACCGCTGGTATGATTGAAATTGCAATTTGAGAATTAAATGTGCCTTTATCCGTTGCAGCTTTGACTACATTCATCCAATTTTGGTTAGAGCAAGAGTCCATATTATTGAATATTCCATCAATTGCATCGCACCACACTGATTTAGCTTCCTTGAATAATCCAAAAATTAAGTAAAGATCACCTAACTCTTTCATGCACTCCAATAATGGCAAACGCTCTTGTCTTTCTCGCAAGGTGTGACCCGCATTTTTAAATAAAGTGGCGACATCATCAACTTGAAAATCGTACTCTTTAACTCCAACACATTGTCTAAAGTCAATAAGATCATCTGCGGCTATCGCACTTAAATCATTCGTGCCCAAACCAGATGATTGTAGCGCCTTATATCGCAACGATTCGGATATTTCAATCAACAAAAGCTTCCGTGCAGAACGCGCTTTATTTAGTTTTTGAATTCCTGGAGAATCTAACGAGTCAAACATTTCGCGTAGAGATATTAATTGTTGCATTACTGCTTCACGTTCAGTTAACAAATTTTTAGCCGTGTTAACTTTTTCTAAATAAACTTCCTTTTCGGCATCAAACCGAATATCATCTTCGTCCTTATCTACTCTAGCTATTCGCAACTTCTTTCTTCGTTTCTTTTTAAGATATTCTTCAAAGTCTGTAACAAATGTATCCATCTCTTGTTGCTTTATTGAAATCTCATTTTGAGCATTCTCTATCAATTGCTCCTGCGCATGTGTCAGTATTGGAAATGACTCGGTTCCAATAAAAAGAGACAACTCGGGTGCTGTTTGAGAAAAGGCGAGATTTGCTGTAATGCCTAGTTTGACAACTTCGTAGTAATACTTGTACAACCATAATACCTTGAGTAGATAGACTACTAGTTCCCTGCACATAAGCATATTTTCTTTTACTATACGAGTAGGATACTCAGAAGTAATGGATACTTCATTCATTACTTCGGCAGTAAGACTAATGGCAGAGTTTTCAAATTGCTTTGATTCATCAACACCACTAAAAGTATTTTCCTGAGGCTTATCTTCCTTATCATTGTACAGCATATCAGGGTTGATATCTGCCATCAGCTGTATAATACCTACTAATTCAGTGATAGTGCATAGTATATTAGCCTTATCATTGCAAAATTGAATAGCGAAATCTTTAGGTGTCATCCACTCATCGACAATATAGTTCCAAAGCATGGAGGATATTTTAGTAACAGAGTAAGGTTGTTTTGCTTTGGACAAGAATACAATAGCAGCTGACATATAGCGAACGTAGTCAAGCTTTGAAAACGATTTTGTAGTATCTGTGAAATAATCTGACACAACGCCTTCTGTCGGTTGAGTGATTGGTTCCAAATCAAGATAACTAGTGCGATTATATGGATCAATATATTGCATTGGACCCTCAATAGAGCTAGGATAGTAATTTTTTTTGCTTGTAAATGTATTTGCAATTGTGAAGCATATTTCACCTAGAGCGCGAAATTGTCGCACATGTTCAACTACAGTACTTTTATCAACTTTCTCAGTTTCTTCTGAAGTTGTAGTAGATTTAACAAATGATAAATTCCATTCTCCACATACTGCTCGTACAGGGTTTGACAAAATCGTGTCCGAAATAACGTATCTGGAAAGTAACTTTATCATTATATCTAAATTAGACGGCACTTCTTTCATTAACCTGACAAGAGTTTCCAAAAATATTGATGATTCCAAATCATTAGACTCGGCTATATTTTGGCGTAAGCTATTATCTAACTGTGTAACTTCGGGAATAGCTTTTTCACCAATTGACGACAGTAATTTAGCGTTGTCACGAAGACAATATCGTCGTTTAGCTGATGATATTGACCACAGATTACCTGTATTGCTATCTAAACTAGTTGCTAAAATAGTTTGTAACTGTTTATCGAATTCCGATGAGGACATGATACTATTGATAAGCTTGGTCGTACTTAATAGTGTGGTATAATCTAATTCTATGGATGCATTGGACGCTATTAAACTGACGCCGATTTGATTCTTTTCTTGGGTGTCCAATGTTTCGGGTACAGTATCAGAAATAAGTTTTGCGACGGGGGACGTATTAAAACTAGCCGCACCACATTTAATAAGGTAATATATTAATCGAGTATATATTTTATGTTCCAGAGGTTTCCAGTTTCTCTTAGGTATAGCTTGTATGCAAGATATCAGAGTTATTATTGGGCTCTGCACAAGGTACGCTAGCTGCAAAAAATCATATTCTAGTAACTTAATGATTAAGTCATACGCAAAGCAAATACATTTCACTAGAAGTTCGTGGCTATTGATATACACAGAGATAATTGCAACCATTGAACTGCGTTTAAGAGATGTAATCAACTGAATTTGCAAATCTTTTCGCAAGTTCCAATGAATACTACTTGGATGATCACCGGTATTATTTTCGCATACACTATCTACTACAGTGGTCTCGTATAATAAAAATGCTCGAACAAATTCATATAAAAGGACGGGGGATGACTGCTGAATAGCTAGCATACACAGAGTTGGCTCGTTATCGAGAAATAAATTTATACCTTTCCCTACTGTGGTAACATCAACGACTGGAGTAGGCGTAAAATATCGTGAGCATATGCGCGAAGTACAAAATTTAGATAAGCTTTTGTGTCCGTATTCATAACTGATCTGTGCTACTAATGACCACAATAAAATTGTAGGCAATGGATTAACGGCCTCAACAGCTGGTGATGTTGGACTTGCATTTCCTACAGCCTTATCGTCCTTCGTAAAAGCAACAGAACCAAAGACATATTTTTCGCCACTGCGCAAGGGTGCAATACATACAAAACAATTTGACGCATTAATCATATCATTAACGAATATTTTTTTATCACATCCGGAGAGATCGTCATTCACTATGGACACATCAGTACCACTACCTTGCTCTTTTGCGACTATACGATAATAATGAATATTTGATAAGCTTCGGCAACCAACGGGTGCTACATAGATAAAGCGATGTGATCGGGCGAGAAGTAGTGGAAATTTTGCAGTACTATTCATCAACTTTAAATCTGAAAATGACGTCTTCAACATTTTCTCTTGCAACTCGGCTTCTTCGATTCTACTTCTCGCTTCCATCAAATATTCTTTTTTCTTTTCTTCATTCGACTCTACTTTTGCCATTTCAACAAGTAATACACATTTCGAATAACTGTTTTTGCAGCAATACGATTTCAATGCTGCAATACATGCTAAGTTTTCAACAGCAACAGGGGACAATGTACCTGCGGTTGCCCATCCATTATTATTACGAGTTTCCGAATTGATCGCTGAGTTATGTTTGCTACCATTTCTGTATGCATTTTTACGCCCAAACTGACTTATGCAGTAATCTATTTCAAATCTAAAATATAAAGAAAGTAATTCTGTTTGAATTTCAGCCAGTGCCTGATCCGTTCTGTCTGCTTGTGAACCCAATCCAAATATACCATAGCCTGCAAATGCGTGCGCTCCAAGTCGTTTGAAGGCATGAAACCAGTCAATTGCTTCACTTCTCGTACTAATAGATTGATTTTGTAGAGCGAGAATATCTCGTTCATCTTCTGGTAAATGCAAATTAAAATCTACTCTAGCTGCTCTATTTTCATCAATCAAATCAATAGCTTGTCGTAAAAGCGATACAGTCCCTCTTTTTTCATCAGATATATTCAGCAACTGGCTCAATGCCAACACTAGAGATCCGTATAATATAGGATCTTCAAAATTTGACATTTCTAATGACTTGACAATAATCGTTATTACTGGACACAATGGTTTCAGACGCATAGAGCAATTATCAAAGTCCTGTGAAAAAACTTGTTGCAATGAATGATATACGTACTTAGACCATATCCCAACAACCACCCGTTTTATTAATGATTTTCTTCTTACGGCTACATCCGTTGTAAGGATCTCTTCTAAATGGGAAACTAATTCCATACTAGTTTTTAATGTTTCCTGCACATCGGACACTTCAGCTGATGTAAGCTTATATAATCTATGCAATACTACTAGTTCGTTCCAGACTCCATCTAAGCACGAGATTGAGGGAGCAGAAGAAACAATATTGAAAATTTTCTGAAATATTAAATTAAGTGGAATATTATCAGTGGCGTCAAACATCGCAATAATGGTAATTTCAGTCAGACAAAATGATGATAAAAGAGGGTCAAGCTGCTGCTCATTATTTTCTTCCGGATTTTCGTTACTTTCATTTACGAAATATACGTCGGTATTACTTTCAAACACTTTCCAGAATACTTTTAACAGTGTTGTGGATCTTTTCTTCCAAACTTCATTTGTATTTCCAGCACTCAGCTGTTGTACTCTAGCGCATTCGCATAAGCATCTATCCTCATAGGAATACCATACGTATTTCATATTATTACTTATTTCATCGTTTTTAATGGCATTGGTATGAAGGTACATTTCTGCTTTTTGTAGACTTTCTTTAGTGGGAAAATCAAATTTTTTCATACTACTTTCATCTACATTAAAAGAATCTGGATCTTTCCAAAATGAAACTATGCATTTTAATATAGCACAATCAGCTTCAGCACAAATTAGAGGAGACTCGTTTTTTTCTGGTATTGGAGCATCCAACATTTCACGTTCTCTCAATAATTTAACCTCGGTAACAGCATGATCAAGGACTGCTTGAGCTTCATCGACATTACCACCACCTCCAATTATTGCATAAATTGCAAGAGCATAAAGTTTCATTCGAAAGTTAATATGTCTAGTTGTACATAAGTTTATTACTGATTCCATACATATTGCAGCAAATACGAAGCATTCGGCAACATACTTTCCGCATGATTTCCATATTAATGGCTGTCCAACTTGCAATATTAACTTGCAACTATTAAGTACTAACCATGATAGCTCTTCTTGTTGTGTTGTTGTAAGCTCAAAAATTATTAATAAAGACTGTCGCAAACTACGCAAACATCTAAGTAGTTTACTTATAGCCATTGGCGCCTGATAAGTATGATTTTCAATAAGTAGATCACTAGATACCATAATCACAATTCCATGTAATGCTTCCAATTTAAATTGGGCTGATACAAAATCATCGGTAATATCTGTACATTTTTCTAAAACTATTTCGTAGCATTCAATAGCTAGAGTATATTCTTTCTGATCTTTCAATTGTGATCCAAAAAATAGCAATAATTTAACAACGATCAAAGAATCTAGTTGTAACTCAGCAGTTGTGCAAATCTGTTTCAATATTTTTCCCAATTCAGAACGAGGCTTACCACTTTCATTCATTCGATTAGCTCCACTACTGGCATCATTAATTATGACATCTAGAATATCACGGTCAAATTTAGTCACCAATCGGGCATATAAGGGGTTTTCCATTGCCTTGGACTCTTAGAGCACCCGACTCTTGTTTTTGATTTCCAACGAGGAGGATGCAAAATTGACAACCGTCCATACCGGCACCGGAAATTTGAAAGTAAAAGGAGATTGGAGAAAATGTATCCTTATGTAATCATCGCATCGTGGTATATTAAAGTGTCGCATATTCTCTTAATTTTTTATCCATCAATCGGGAGAACAAATCTATCTCTACCTATGATATGGGCCGCGGTGCTTGGGCCGGTTCTTGGTTGATGTTTCTTCGACAGTTCCAAATCTTTTAATACTCAGGGCGCTGCAAACAATGGTAGTCAAGGTATCGATTGCGTGGCTGTGGATGGACTGTTGAAACTTTCTTTAGAACTATGGATCATTCTACAGCCAAAATATTGCATTCCTTTGTACCAAAGGTAATATCATCGTATATTGCGTTGGATTCAACTGGTGATAAAAAATTGAACGCTTCACTAGCTCCAATTGTAAGGGTAAAACTTGGAGCAATATTGTTGGTAGATATATCTGGATTTACAAGATTGAGTGGATTTTGGTCTTCTAAAGGTCCTGAAGGAGTTGATTATTTACAGAACATAATTAATGGATTTCTGACTTTATTGGTGGATACTATCTTATTATACAATGGAGATATAGTAAATTTTGCGGGAGATGCGTTGATTTGTTTATTTACCGAAGATGATCCGCAGAAAAGCTGCATACAAGCTCTAAATTGTGCAATGAATTGTAAAGATATATGTAACGATACATTAACTGTACATATTGGGATCAGTTTTGGTGATATTAATATGGCATTTGTCGGTGGTCATGAAAATAGATTTGAACATTTGGTATCAGGAATATTGTTGAAAGAATTATCCACTTGTTTAGATAATGCTGTCAGTAAAACTGTTGTTGTCACAAAATATTTTTTTGACACACTTAAACAAGTTGAAAATGCAGTTATCAAAGAAGTTGAAATAGTCGCCGAATATTATAGAATAGATTATTTTGCAGTTTCTGACAGCATTAATATAGCGGGAACTTCATTGGAATCTACTACTAATGCTGATGGTCTACAAACCATGATGTCTCTAATTCCCTATCCAGTAACTTCAAATATACTAGCTAATACATTTACTAGCATAATTGGCGAGTTGCGAGAAGTGACCACTATATTTATTAAATGGGATAGTTTTGATTATGTGGAACATCGAGATTTCAAATTGATTCAAAAACTTTTTGTTTCGATGCAAAGAATAATTGCTGAAGTATCAGGATTTCTTCGCCAATTCTTAGTCGATGATAAAGGTATGGTCAGCATTATTTCTTTTGGTGTTCCCACCGCTTCATTTCATAATAATGCATATCGTGCAGTTAGGACTGCCGTTGAAATTAGTCATGTTTTTGAAAAATTGAAAATGCAAGTAAGTTTTGGTATAACTACCGGAATTGCTTACTGTGGAATTATTGGAGCTATATCTCGAAGAGAATACACTATAATTGGTGATTGTATTAATTTATCGGCCAGATTTATGGGAAAGGCGTTTTATAACAGAGAAAACAGTCCCATAAATGAAAAAAATAATCAATTTAGTATCCCATCATATATTTACATAGACACTGCCACTTTTAAGCAGTTATCGCTTAAAATACAGAGTTTATTTAAGAAATTAGACGAACCTTTGGTATTGAAAGGTAAAGAAAAGCCAATCGATGCGTATATTTACGCATCCGATCAGTGTCTGCCTATAATAGAAGTAGAAAATTCAGAAGTTGTTGACTCAAGCAAACGAATCTCTTCTAAGATAAATGATGACCCTAATCTATCGAAGCAGGCTGAGTGGAAGTATATTTTAAGTAAAGGATTTTTGGCTATATCCCCTAAGACTAATTCCTATACAAGCTTAAACCAAACTGTTAAAAATCTAGTCACAAAGTCGCCAAGTGGACCTAGCAAAGCAATTATAGTACGTGTTAAAGATACGAGCATTGCAGATGAAGTCATCCAATGGATAGTCAATAAAAATGGTACAAGTGACTTTCAAGTAATCCATGTAAAGCTTGGAAGTATGAATAAAAGTAAAAATTACAGTTGTTTAAGTCTTTTGTTTAGAGAAATAATAGGTCGCGAAAATTACGACGACATTCAGAGACAGATGTTTGTAGTCAGTAGTTTACTCTCGCAAGCATATAAAAATGACAGAGGCACGATTGAAAATGTTGCATATCATGCTATGCGAATTGCATTTGGTATTCAATGTCCACTTCGAGTAAAACAAAGTAAAAAAAGTGATTTTAGTTTTAATTTATCAAAAAACTTTGGGCATACAACAGGCAGCAATTTGTATGACATTCCTAAATTGCGTAATATCCCAGCAGCACTTATTTTGCAATGCGTTAATGATATATTTACGGTATTATTACAAAGCTCAAATGTAATAGTTATTGAAAATATTGATCACGCGGACAATATTTCCTTCAAGCTAATGTTAGAAATATCAAATATACCATCGAGAACACTATTTGTTTATACGAAATTATCAAAGAACATAGTTTCCCAATCACAGAAGTATCAGGAACAGCTAAATTTGCCATTAATGCAGCTATTAAGGCGCGAAAATACACTTACAATTTCCGTATCGGCATATACATTAGAGGAAACGAAAAGCGCTGCGTTGTTACTACTTAACAAGGATCTCCAAAAAGATACTATTAGTGAAGATCTCTTCGTCAACATATTTCAATTAAGTGGAGGTTCGCCATTTTGGATTAAAGAAATATGCTCTTACATAAACCACTATGGATTAGATGACTTTAAAACTAATACGGAAGAGCAGAGTATATCATACTTGGCTAATGTTGCAAGCAGTCTGGTCAATACTAACGGTAAGTTAAGCTTCAGTACGTATGATAGAAGTAATACGCGAGTGGAAGGTAGAAATTTGACGCAATTCGTAACTGCCAGATTTTCAAAACTAGGCTTAAAAGAGCAGTATATATTGAAGTGTGCCAGTATTTGCGGCAAATTATTCAATACTGATATACTTCTAGAACTAGTCAAAAATCATGGTGGCATGGGCTCTCAAATTTCAATAAATGATGTTAGTGGTTTGGTTAACTATCTTATTGATTCTAACTGGTTGCATACCGTCGATGCTGAAGTGAAAAATGACTTAATTTTAAATTATAAATTCAATCATAGTGCTATCCAGAAAATAATATATTCGCTTACTCCAGTAACCGTAAGAAAGCAGCTTCATAAACTTATTGCGGATACAGTAGAAGCTAGTAACAATTATCTAGATATTATAAACGATAATATCAACAGAAATGTCATGCGCTCAACGTTTGATACTAGTATATCGGAATGTCCTTATCATCATTATTGTAAATTTCTGGCTCACCATTATTATAAATGTGGTGCCGACTCTGAGAAGAGTAAAGCATTCAAGTATCTTTCATTGACTGTAATCCAATATGCATTATATAAAGATTCCGACATTGATGATTTCTTTGACGAGATCAAACTAGCAGCTGACGTCTGTCCATCAGAAGTACATTTTCAGACATTATTGGGTATGGGTATTAAAGCTATTTCAAGAATTAAATGGGAGTGCAACAAAAGTGTAAAATCCCAATATTCTTTGGCATCGTCATACTCGAATTTCACTGGATATTTATTTTCTATATTTTCGCAATGGTTTAATCCAAAAATAGTAGAGGTAAAACCCAATCTAGAGGAAATAGTGCTCTGTCTAAATGATTTGATGCATAAGTTAAGTGCAGTCCATCACTATAATTACGACGTCAGTATCAAAATCCCAAGTAAACTCGATGAAGACATGGAACTATGGCAGAAGTACTTATTTAGTGAGTCAAAATTAGTCGAAATATCTCAAAATGGTAAATTTCAAAAAAGAAGAATTTCGGTCATTCTAAATAGTTTTATGAAAAGGGATAAACGTGTTGTAGTAAACAATGTAGAATCGTAAATTGTTACATTTGTAATTATTTGTTTAGTTTTTAAACAAAAGCCTCCACGGAGTACTGTAAAAATCGGGCCCTCGAGAAGGCCTTTGGTTTGGAGAAACAAATTTAAAAAACTCAATCTAAGTTTTAAATTTCATGGCTGCTTTAGGCGAGTCATCAATTCCAAATTGGGCTGATGAAAATGAAGATGGTACTACACTTAGAACAATCGTTAATTTTGAATTGAAAATAATTGCTACAAAGGAAGTAATTCCAGTGCATTCTTTAGGAACTATAAATGGCTCCGAAATATGCATGTCTGGGCTAGTTTTAGAGCCTTTGACTTCGACTATGAGACAAGATTTGTTAAATTTGGCATGCACTGCTCCAATCGATAATGTAGTTGAGTATCCTGAAAATTATGACAATATTATGGATACGGACACAACCGAAGTTCTTGATCGAGATGGTATGACTGTTGGAACCATAATTGATGCATATTGTGATAAAACATATAAATGGTTTAGCGCCAAAATTGTCGATGCTGACGATTCACGCGTCAAGATTCATTTTTCGGGATGGAGCGCAAAGCATGATGAGTGGATTGATAGGCAGAGTTCTAGGTTAACAGCAAAAGGGACATCCGATAAAGTTATGTTAGAAGAGGTTAGAAAGAGCTCAAATATGGCACCTTGGTATAGAACAGACACTTTGTACAATAAGTATTCGAATCTGCACGGCCAGTTACCAAGTAGAAGAGAAGTTCATGTATGTATAGAGGGTATTGATGATTGGTGCATAGATTATACTTATGCTAATCCAACACTATGGATAATTGCATCATCAGGTGTGTGGTATCGAGTTGCTGGTATATTAGTATCTTCTCAAGGGTATAGTGGGGTTCCAAGCACCGGATATTCTCGTGTTTTTCATGAAACGATTTCAATGTTTCAAGTTTCGTCTCATGTTGCTATGTGCCTGCTTGATTATTTACCAATAAATCCTAAAATTAGCTTTAATGATGTTGTCTCTGAAATCAGTCGAAGAACTAATGGTATTATATCTGATATTGACTTGTTAAAGTTTCATAGTTTTATTGTAGAGCAAATATCAGCATTAGAAAAACCAGTTGAATGGCACGCTAAAATTAGTTTTAACAATTGTCAGTTCATAACTCAATTAAAAAAGTATGGTGAACTATATAGCGCAAATCCCGAATCATATGTACCGGGTAGTTACCAGAGCAATAAAAAATCACGAATATCTGATGGATCAGAGTCGAACAAGGCAGATGTAGAAATTGGTAAAAAATCTGTGAAACAAGGAAGTCGTAATGCGCCTAGTTCAGGGAATGATAGCAAACTTGAACCATTTTGTGCTCCTTCAGACAAGAATGAAAAATTAAAAACACCGTCACATTTAGTAGGATTATTACTTAATACTTGGAATTTTTTGATGAATTTCAAAGGATTTTTGAACCTTCCTAGTATGTCGGTAGAAATGTTCGAGCACTGTTTGTTCGGCCACTCCAGTCCATATAATGAAGACCCTAGCGATGCACTCTTTGGTACAAGCAATATACTGAATAATATCCATGTGTCTCTACTGAGCAAGCTATTAGGTGAAAAAGTAAGGAGTGCAGTAAGTAAGGCAAGCGCGAATGTCGAGGGAAATGTCGTTGATAATGACCTCGTTATATCAACATTATTACTACATTATCACAAATTTTGTGAGAAAGATTTTAAAGATTTGAGTTCTAAAGATTACACATATCTTGATAATAAATTGGCAGGAATACTGCAGATAGGAAGTGCATGGGTTGAACTTGCCAGAATTTTTGTCTCGGAAAGATTTGATATGATGCTAGTAGAATATGTCGATTATATAGAAGAGTGTGAAAATATAATTGAATCAATTATGAAGGAATCGGATTATTCCCAATTGGTAACAAGTTTAGAGAATGATAGTAATACTTTGTTTGAAACATCTGATCTTAAGTACATATATAATCGGATCGGCGATGCCTGGTATGAACGGACAGAACGGATCGAAGCTCCTAAAGAACTTATTTTTGTCGGATCTTTGGTTGATGCGTTTTCATCCAAAATGAGCATTTGGTATCCTGGAATAATTGTGAGTAAAAATGACGACAATATCGTAGTTAGATTCCTGTGCTTTGGCAATAATCCTGATCTGTTTGAAACCATTCCCGTCGGTTGCTCATATCACGTAGCCCCTTACTTGAGTGTATCAAATCATGGAGTTTTAAGGTATCAGACTCCAGTGGAAAGTGCAGTTGTACCAACTGCAGCAACTATTGATCGTGGAGGAGGACATGTCGAGATAGCGGCAGACACTCGATTATTTTTTACTACTGTTCGGGATCATTACAATCAAAAGGACAATTCCGAAAAATTGATTGATGCCATCGATAGATTAAGCGAGAGCTTTGAGGAAAGATATAACACTAAGGTGTTGATCCCCTTCCAGAAATTTGAGGAAAGTAAGCTTTTGTTTGAAAAGTTGAATATGAGTAGCTCATCTATAATGACTTCACACGAATGGCTATCAATTAAACAATCCAGCGACGACAAAGTTAATTTTAAGACCGAAATGTCAGTGTCAAGTGACTTAAAAGATATTATCCAATGTTTGAGCACGCTAAATTATGAAGATATTCCATTCGAAATGAAGTTGCAATTACTCAACTGTTTGTGTATGGAGCTGTTGACGACGGAAAGGCTTAGAAGTTATTTAGAGGAGTTAGGTGAATTTAGATATCAATACGATAGATTAATGCGATCTAAAAAAGCGGTTGAATTAGACACCGACGACGTAGGAAGTAAGCGGAAACTTATTGACGGTGACGATGATCCTGATACTGAGCCTAAAGCAACAATAGATCGATCAAAATTTCCAGACTATCAAATCTTATTCACACGTTTGGCTCCTGTGGGGACTGATCGAGATGGTAGGCAATATTGGATATTTCCCAGGGATCCATCCAATCGAATTTTCTGCGAGACTCGCAGTAGTTCGCGTCTATCCGAATTTGTAATATTTTCAGAGTTAGATGAAATTCATAATCTGTGTTATTGGCTGCAAGATAAAGTGAGCAAAGAGTTTAAGTTAAAGCAATCTATCATAAAGTGGCTCGCTAGCAATAATCTTCCCGTACCGGATAAACGAATTTCCAAACGAAAATCTGTGGAAGATGGTGTAGATATCAATAACGCTGATGAAAATTTGGAATCATTAACAGGTCCACGCAGCAGTTCTAGGCGAAGGAGGGTGTCTGATAAAGTTGATGTAAATGACATTGCAGATGCTTCATTGCGATCGGAAAACGCTTCTAATTCGGTTACGTCAGACTTTGTTCAAGAATATAGTGATTTGTGGTTCAATACCAATGCCCCAAACAGAAACTTGACAAATGGAGTGATGCTATCCGTTTCAATTGATCTCTGTAAATTTACCCAACTTGGTGTTGCGATTGTCGATAAAGACGAGGAAATCGTGGTTACCTGCTTTAAATATAATGAAGCCAATGTAAGCGCCGGGGAAATGGCAGGATTGCGTATAAATGATCGTATTATTTGTATAAATGACAAGCTTTTGAGTAGTGTAATTCAAGTGAAAACTGCAATAGATAATATTGAGGTGGTTAATGGAATAAAGTTGGTAAAATTGCTAGTTTATCGTAAACTATCGAATAACTTACCTGTAACAAGTGCAACAAGTGCAACAATAAATAAAGACAGACTAGCTCAATTAGAAAAAGACAATACTACCGTTGCTTCTTTCGCCGCCAGGTGCACAAGCAATAATGTCGTTGGCGTAGACCATACCTTCCCTTTACATCAGCAAGGAAGGATACCCAGTAATTTGATAGCAATTTTATTTGAACTGATTTCAATAACTTGTTTACAAGGCATGACTGTTCCTGATGACTGGATCAAAGTGAAGTATCCATCGTGGTTGATAAAATTAAATCAGGTCATGATATCCGCTTGTTGGTGCGATAAATTAGTTTCTAAGTACGAGAGACATACGTGCCTTGGAGAGGATGATCGTTATAATACAATTTACAAGTCAATGAATTGTTTTTGTAATGCAACTGCTGATGAATGCGTATGTAAAAAGTCTCCGAAACAAATTCTTGGTCGTATGGTACGTATATTATCAAATTTACTCGTGGAAACTGAAGAAATTCTGAGTAAAAACCCTTTTATTTTGGCAAAATCATGGAATGATCCCAGGTCGAGGAATAATTGGAAATACTTGTGCGCCAACGCAAATACTTTCTCTCAGGTGGCGCAAGCAACAATGATATTTCATCAAGCAGTTAAACATTCAACCGTGGAAGAATGGAATTTATATTACACTCGTCCGCAGTATCTCCTATCTAATAACACTCGTAGTTTTCTGAAACATTTTTCCGAACCACCCGCGGAAAACACCGTAATATATTATATTGACGGCCATTTTGAAAGTCTACAGGTGGAAAAGGAGTTGAAATTACCTAAAACTTGGGGAAGTAATATGCAATTGACCGAGGCAATGAGAGGGCGTGCTTTCTTTTGTGCGATAAAAAGTACCAAAATATATGTTTGCGGTCCATCTGATCATGCAAGAAAATGTTCCCCATTCGTCCAAGTTGAGTTAGAAGTACTTCCACATTATAACCCGATGGTGGATAAAGTTCGACCTAAAGTGCACGAGAAATATCCAAATAACTCCGCGCATTTACCGGTAGGAACTAAACTGGATACCGAAGCTACATTAGCTGCTAGAAGAATAAATAAGATTGTTTTCCGAATAGTTACATGTATAATTCAAAATGTGGCATTTAAGCCATTCGAATTCCCCGTAGATCGCTCTGCATATCCGGACTATTACGATGTTATTACCTCACCTATGACATTCGAAACTATAAACGAGAAAGCATGGAGAAACGAATATACAAGTATGATGCAGTTTATCCTTGACGTACAACTAATCAAGGATAATTGTCAGCTCTATTGTGAGAACAAGTTTCCTGATATGGTTACTTTAGCAGATAAATTATACAATGAAGTAGTGGCATTATCTAAGCTTTTTGATGACGAAATTCTTGTTCGTGGTTACAAACCAGTAGTCGGAGATGCCCATTTCGATGAAAATGGTACCCGAAACGATGATAAAGAGGTCAACAAAGTATTCGCAATTGGCAACAAGTTTACCGTTTGTATGCGACTAGACAGAAGATGTCCCAAATTCTTAGTCCCTCTCGGTTCGTATCTATTAAATTTGGACTCGCTTATGGCAGAGGGGAAATTCACTACCACGACATATGGCACGGATCAAAGTGGTGCGTGTATTAAACAAGACTCGTCTGGAACCGTCGTTGGGCATAAACCATTTGAGGTTTCCACTTCTCACAAAATAACAAATATATTACCTTGGAGATGGCTGGCAGTCGAGTGGATAGATGTTGATGATGTACAAGACAAATATCGCGGCGAATATATTAATCATTGGGATATTATGTCAAGAAAGGTATCATTGATTGAAGATATATCGGCTGCGACTGTCGTAAAGTTGCCTCAAAAGAAAAAGTAGGTCTTTAACCTTTTTGTCAAAATTGTATAGATAAAAATGATTACACAGCAGACAAGTTAAGCAAGAAATAATCTCTCCAATCTTCGAGACCTCTAACCCACGCTTCACCTTCTGCAGAAGAATTTACTTTAAACTTCAACATATTATCACCCATATTGATGTAAAATCGCGAATAATCGCCTCGTCTGGTGGTTGCATCGTCAGCATTGATGTCGACAACTTCAATGAGGCTAATACCAGGGTACAGCAGATGAGGAGTGCGGTCATCTTTATCTCTAAAGAAAAGCAATTGACCCGACTTTTCATCGATTCGACAGAAAACTGGATCCCATTCACCTGCAGTTCCTTTAAACATAGAATTACTATTTTTTTTAATTTCTAAAACCCCACTTAGCATTTTTGGCTTATCACTTATACCAACATGGGAGTCTATAAAAGTTAAATCGTCAGTGTCGATGATTTCCGGCTTGAGATTTGATCCTCCCAGCAAACTATCACCTAATGTACTGTCTTCAATTGTGGGCTGGTTTACTACTGGGTTTGATAAAACGGCCCCAGTTTTAATGTACTGCGCATAATCAATAGAATAATCCTTCCATTGTATAAGTTTTTCTTTCCATCTGGCCGCTTCGTGCTTGGTCTTAAATCTTATTTCAATTTTGTTACCCTCAGAGTCTATGGTTAGTGCAGACGATTCGGCTTTAGTGGCTTCATTGACAGAAAAGTTGATAACAAACTGCAAGTCTATCATGCTATTGGCATCATTCGGCACATAATTTATTTTTAACCGCGTTTCGGCCGCCTCGTTCCTATCTTTGAAGAAATACAGTTTACCAGGGGTGCGGACTTCAACGTACATTTCTTTCCATGTCGTGCTAGTAAATCCCAATGCATTTTTACTGACAAATTTTCTTTCGACAGCACCAAAAATTGAACCAGGTATAGTTGGTGCAGCTGGTCTACTTGGTGTGTTCGCATTTTGAGAGGGTTCATTGACACTTTCCTTCGACCTTCCAAAAATGCCGAAGAAGCTACTAAATATGCCTCTATCGTTGTCCTGATCAGACTCACCGTTGGCATCTTTATGCTTATAACTATGACCTAAAAAGTTCTTCAATGCATTCCCTAGTAGAAGAAATAAATAATTTGCGCTAGTTACGTCATTTGAAAAATACTTACCTAAACGATATTTATTGACAGTTCTTGACTTTTGTCTGGCTAATTGACGCTTTCCTTCTCTCATTTGCTCGTCAGTAACTATTTCATTGCCGAATTGGTAATTAGGCAATCCAAAATAAATCAAAATATAGTTAAACGCATTAGTGAGAAACAAAAACTCAAAAATGAATAAGATCACAGGGCATGCGGTTCCAAAAAACACAACCAACCCATGAATCCGTTCCAGTTGGTAAAACTGAGAGAATGAGGAAGTCATATCAATTTGCTCATTTGCCACGGGATAGTCATTATAGGTCCAATGCCCAGTTTTCATTCCATTTTCACTAATCCAACCAAGATAGAAAAAACCTAAGGGGGCAGCTAAACGCGCAACCATGCGTACGTTGAATGAGAGCGCATCAGGGGTAGTACGAAATGGAACTAATTCCATTAATCCTGCAAGTTGCATAGAAAACAATGCCCAAAATGTCACATATGTTGCATAACCTAATGTTAATAGTACAAAAATTGCAATCTTCCCCAACGTTGCATTCGAATGATGAACAGCTTTAAAATAGGGGGATGAGTTATTAGACACTGTTTCTATACTACATGCAACACCTAGAAAGGACATGATTGATAATCCTGCACAAATAATTGCACCTAGTCTACTTAGCAATGGATAATAGAATAAATGTAAATTGTAATCATATTCCGTTGATTCGTATCCACCTTCAGTCCATTTGATAACTTTAGTCCCTACATCTTTGAATCTTTGTCTTGCTTCAATTAAATCTTCTAAATAATAAGCTTTTGATTTTGTTCTTTCAACCTTTGCTTGGGCCATACGATATTTGTGTTTGTTATAATTCATTTTACATCGCAATGCAGCAAGACTATGTATAGTAACTGTATTCGTTTTCTTATCGATAGCTACATGTCCAACTCTAGAAGATTGAAATTCTGGAGGACATTCGCTTGCCAAGATATTTATAGCTGAAGTTAGTTCGACTTGATGAGATTTAATTGCTTCCTTCGTTTTGAGCACGTCTGCGCATATTAATGAAATTTCTAATTGCGAAGCACTAATTGCTTTAAAGTCACTAGAGGCCACTTGTACAATACTATCATGATATGCATCCAAGTTAAATGCACAATTGGTCCATAATCCTCGAGGTACCTCATATAAACCATAGGCCAGTAATAAAACCAGAAACAATTCATATACGGTATTTAAAATAATAATTACGGTTAATTTTAATGCTTCTGTACTGTCAGACAGGACTTTTTGACTTATAAGGATTCCCAATATTATGAGACCAATGACTAATGGAACAACAGTATCAAAGGACATTCTATAAAACGAATTTTTTATTTTGGAAAAAACTGTATAATAACCATCTGTATTATAATACTCTTCAAATACTAACACAACTGAACCAAAAATAAGTATCACTGTAAAAAAGGTATTATACGTATCAACAAATCTTGAGTTACAATCATTATATTCGTTATCACCACTTGCCACAGACAAATCGGTCCTTCTACTGACAATAGCATTTGCTATATCGATAGGAATTATCAACAAGATACCAAAGGAGCAGAAATATCCAATTGTTAATGTGATATAACTATGCCAAGGAAATCCCGTCTCGGCATAATAAATAACTACAAATATAGAAAAGAAGAATAGGAAAGTGAGCATGACTCCAAGATACGAGTCTACCTCATCGGATTGAGACCCCATCCTTCAAATTCTTAGGTTACTGATTAACCTTGGGACCAATTAACTTCACTTTGTCCCGCGGATTTTGGGCCCAACTTTGATTTGGCTGCTAAAAATTCAAAATACAGATTAGAATCATATTATTCTGTTAAAATTGTATAGAATATAAGTTTGTAAATTGATGGCTTAAGTTCGGGTGTAAAAATAAGTTTCAACTATATTTTCAACTTACAATTAGTCGTATACTCATAGGTATAAACAAAAAAAATAAATATTGTGCGTAGCTATACCACAATATGAGCATACAACTTACGTAAAGACGATATTTTATCACGACCAAATATGTTGATGTTGAAGTACCGACAAATTTCGGAACCGAAAAAAAAAAACCAAAATCTTCACGGGGGTTCTCTCTATATCTATGTCGTCGATGTTTTCTATTTTTCTTCGTAGAGCAAATACGATTGTGAACTCTGCCTATCGTGCAAAGTCTACAGGTAGTAGAATTATTTGTTCGTCGAATATAGTAAGATCTCGTCGTCTACTATCATCTCGTTCAGAAAAAAATTACATAGATATAGATCAGCCAAGTAGAGTATCTATACTGACTGAAATCGTTGATACACCTGGATCATTATATGAGATATTAAAGTATTTCTGGAAATTTGATGTGTCCATTACAAAAATTGAATCAAGACCTTCACCGAAAGATTCATCAGTTTTTATAATTCAGATTGATTTTAATGGAAGTATTGGTGACCAAACTACCGATAAATTAATGAGTTCTTTACGACAACATTGTAAAAATACTCTTGTTTTGGACGAAAAGGAAGTTCCATGGTATCCGCGTCATATATCTGAACTTGATTTAATAGCTAATAGAATTTTATCTGCTGGTGCTGATTTAGACTCCGATCATCCTGGATTTTCGGATCCAGTGTACCGTAAACGTCGACAAGAATTGGCCGAATTTGCATTAAATTATAGTTGGGATGAGAAGATACCTTATATAAAATATACTGACGACGAGATAAAAACTTGGGGTATAATTTACGAAAAATTGAATCAATCACATGCAAAATATGCGTGCAAAGAGTATAAAACAATCATGCCATTAATGGAGAAATATTGCAAATATGGACCCACTAGAATTCCACAAGCACAAGATATTTCGGATTTTTTGATGCGTAAAACTGGTTTTAGACTTAGACCTGTTGCTGGTTTATTGTCTTCTCGCGACTTTTTAAATGGTATACCACATTAATTGAATTTTCAATATATAGTGACCTCATTTCTACGTATATTTTTTATAGGTTTAGCATATCGTGTTTTTTTCTCAACTCAATACATTCGTCATCACTCAAAACCATTGTACACTCCAGAGCCTGATATTTGCCATGAGTTGTTAGGGCATGTTCCAATGTTTGCTGATCCCGATTTTGCCGAGTTTAGTCAAGAAATTGGACTTGCATCATTAGGTGCATCTGATGCTGAAGTGTCTAGACTAGCAACATGTTATTGGTTTTCGGTGGAGTTTGGGCTGTTGAAAGAAGGTATTTAATTATTTTTACATAATTATTCATTCGCTTACAATAATATAATAGGAAACAGCTTAAAAGCATATGGCGCAGGCTTACTATCGTCATTTGGGGAACTGGAATATTCATGCAAAGAGTACAAATCATCTGATGAAAATAAACCAATTTATTACCCATGGGATCCAAATGATGCCTCCATAACAACTTATCCTATCACCACGTACCAACCAAAATACTTTGTCGCGGAAAACTTAGCAGGTTTGACAATTCCAAACTAACTTTACAAATCAATATTTACATTTTTTTCAATAGATGCTAAACTAAAAATGAGACACTTCTGTGAAAACTTACCAAAACCTTTTCACGCTAGATATAATCCGCTTACATCATCTATATGGGTCGATCGATGTGTAAAGCGATTAAAGTAGACATCAATATTTTTACTTTTACCTACCAACTAGTACCAAAAATTATGATTGTTATGTAACAGAACAGTAATTACAATACTGGCTTGACACTTTTTCTTTTACGAGTTGTGATCGAAGAAGGAGGCGATGGTGATCGCTTGATTTCTGGTGAAGCTTTTGGAGTATCATAACGCGAGTCATTTTTTGGAGGTGAAAATAAGCTCGTGCTTGACTTTGATACTGGCGATTGTTGTTGGTAAGATTTTGTCTCACTAGAACATTTGAGCATCAACGTCTGTCTTCGCTTATCACGAATTACGGAATTGGATGATGGGTTATGTATATTAAATATTGAATTCTTATAATCGCCGCCATTAAGTACCGAGCGGACGGTATTTACTACGGCTTTTGACATATCTTGAATGGGAGATTTTGGCGTAACCAATTTGGTCGAGTTATTTGGAACCGCTCTAGTAGGAGTAGAGATATTATTGTTCCCATTAGCATTTAAACTACTTGGTTTTGTTGGAGTGGATTTTGATGAAGATATTGACGAGGTAACCATTGATTTCAACTTACTAGGTGAAAGTAATTTAGTTGTAGATAATTTTTTCGCGAAATTATATACTGACTGTAATGATTGACGTCTATTCATTACATTGCTAGAACCAGCAGGAGTTTCGATTGTTTCGATCTGCTTAATCATTGGAAGTAATGAAGACAATCGTCTGGATGATTCGCGCACTTTCACTTTAATTATGTCATCATCATCAACAATATGATCGTCATACAAAACGCAATATGGAGCAGTATTAATAGTTTTAGAATTTGGAGAAAATTTTTGATCACTAACTTCCTCGTCCACTACATTAGAAATACTGTTGGATGTAATACGAATGACATTTTCATCATTGACCAATTCAACTTCATCATAATCATCATATTGTGAATCAATTCGATTTATTTCAACATTTGTGTCGATTTCATTATTTACTATTTGCTTTTCATTAGTTTCTTCATCAATTATACTTGGGAAGCATAATAGTAATATGTAAATGGGTAACAATAAGATAAATTGTGATGCCGATGGTATTTCATGCTTTCCTATGTATTTGTGTAAGTACTCTAAAATGGGTACTACCAAATCATTGAAAACTAAATTTATAATTCTTAGTTTTGGTATTGCTATGACGATAATGAAAAATGATTTCAAATAGTAGTATCCGGGAAACCATCGAATAGTAAATTCTAAATGGCGTTCCCACATCATGTAAAGAGCGAAAACCGACCAAAACATTAAAGCACCACGTGACTCATTTTCAATATCTTTCATGGATTTCGAACTATGCATCTTTTCCATGGTACTAGTATCAGTGGAATTCTGATTTATATTTGATAAATGCTTCAGCATTTTTAACGTTGAACGAATAGAATATGCTACCGCAACTAATTCGGAGACCTCCGAAAGAATCCAAGTCATTTTGCTTTTAGATTGAATGAAATATTCACGAGAATCACTGGTTGAAGCTGAAAATCATGCTTTCACTTGATCAGTGCCAGATTGCTTTTTTGCCAACAGAAGGTGGGATTTTATTTCAAAAAAATATCTCAACGAATTTTCAAAATTACCGTTAAATAATGTGTTTCTATTTGAATAGATTCAAGTTGTAATACTTAAGCAGTAGTAAAGTCAATTCAGTTAGATTGTGTCTCATTTACTCTCTAGTTTTCTCAAGAATTAACATGTTTGGTAATCCCTGTTTTTGTTTTAGGACCGGAATAGAAAAACGAGCTAACTTTGAGTTAAAAAAGGTAAAATCCATAGTCCGTCAACCACGAATGTTTAATTGGAATGTTTAATTGACTATGTCGTCCTCTTTGAAGAACAGTTTAAGGAAAGCGGGTAGCAAACTCGATCAACAATGCGACGAGGAATTATCGCGAATGGTGTCGGAGAGAGACATGCTTCTATCTGAAGCAGCCGCACTTCTCTCAACTATTGAAAAGAAAGAAGATGAAATGTACCAAAGTTCCAATGAAGATATTTCGAAGCATTCCGAGATACTACAACAGTTGCTGGATGAAGTAGAGAGTAATAAACGTATATCCTTTCAAGAACTTGTTGAGGCAAACAGCACATATGATGAACTAAACCTGAAATTCAATACTATGTTATCAGAAGAAGAGAAAGAATCATTACAGTTGCAGTTAGATGTTGAAAATGATGCTTTGAATAGTGAGATTGTTTCAAATCCTGTTAAATTTTCAGATAGTTATAAGAAAAAAATTGAGACAACCTCTAATAAAATGAGCGGTATATTTAATAAAGGTAAAAATGAGTATACTAAAATTATTGATTCAATGAAAAGTGATAAAGATCTTGAAATGGCAAATGCTACATCAATTGAACAGAAAGCTGCCATGGTACCAGTCCTACGAACCAAGATAAGAAAGCTCAAAAAAAATGAAGAGGTTATTGAACTCAAATTTCGAGCAATAGAAATTCAAATGAAATCAGATAGGGCGAAATTTTTAGATATTATAAATTTGAATAAGAAAGAAATACAATTGTTGACGAAAAAATTACAGAATTACGACAGTAAACACAGGAATGATGAGCAAATAAACAGGGATCCCAATATGGTTGAAAATGCAGTGAGTAAAGCTGACTTTGAAGAAGCATTACTAAAATGCGAAAACTTGAAAGAAGTTATTTTGAAGGAAGGGCTTGCTAAAATTGAATTAGAAAAAGAATTACATGAAACTAAATTTGATTTAGAGCAAGCACACTCACTGATCATGGATTTAAAATTAGCTAAAGATCGTATGCTTCTTCAAATCGATGAATTAAAGGACAAAGAATATAAATTTAATCTGCAATTGGCAGAGAAAGAAGAGGAACATGCAAGAGAAGTGCGCAGTATCCAAGATGCGTATGCTGTAGAACGGTCACTAAATCAAGCTAAACTAGACGAATTTGACAGTTTAAAAGAATCCAATGATTCTTTGGTACTGAAGGCGGCTCAATTGGAGGAAGCTCTGTCCCAAATGAAGCTCAAAGATGGCGAATCATCCAAAATATTGGAAAGACAAAGCAAAAGTGAAGATATAATGAAGAATTATTTATCGAAAACGTCGTCGGGCATGACTGATTTACTTGAAGCAATGAAGGTATTTAGAAAAAATACAGAAACTAAATTATGGGATAGTAATGAACTCATAGATCAGCTACAAAAAAGAGTGCATAGTCTACAAGAGCATATTAAGAATACTTTGCAAGAGCATACTCAAACAGGAGGTGGGGGTTCTACTCATCAGACACCTAACAATGAAATGGCAAGAAGACATATATTGAGCGCCGACTTTGCGACGGAATCCGCGTTGAATATACTCTCGACTATAACTGCAAAGTCAGATGATCTAAACGTGGATACCAATGATATACTGGTATTCATTACTAATTTAGGCACCGAAGTTGCGAAATTGATATCGGCAACGTCGTTACTCTCCCACGAGGATGACTACTTCAACAATGAAATTATAAAATTAGTGAACGATTCAACGTCTACTCTGAACACAATTCTGGAAAAAATGATCATTCGTGGCAATGATATGGTAACTAAAGTTAAAGAGTCCTATGTGGGCTTTGTTCCTGGTGAGTATGTAACACCAAGATCAGTTCCTAAGACAGAAGAGGAGCGGGCAGCCGTCGCATTGAAGGAGCTTTATGACAGTGCGATTATGATGCCTACCATATCATCTCAAATTGAGATATATCAGTCTGTCGAATTTAATTCTATTGAGAAGATAGAGTTCATTCCTAAAGTGATAGCTCTTACAGAGACTTGTTCACAGACTTTTTCTATTCCATTGAATGATGCAGAAATACAAACTGATGAAGTCAAGTTTAGTATTAAAGCTGATGGCGTGGAAAATACATCCGAAGAGCAAGTAAATGGCGACTTGATTGAAACCGATGGCGATATTGATAGCGACGACGATGACTACACTGGTTTAATTAATGTGGATGAAAGCATGATGGAGAATCTAAAGGAGGAGTTAAAGACGAAAGTAAATTTATTATCGCTGGGTGAAATTACCAAAGACAATTTCGACCGATTAAAGGGGGAAGGATTTGGCCCAGACAATCTAATCCAACTCAGTTATTTAGAGTATCACGTCAACTATGACAAACTAGATAACGACGATCCTGATGATGATGCGGAACGTGAAAAGCAAAATAATGCGAAATATAAGATGCAGAAGCAAACTATGCGACTTGAAAGAAATTCATTAATGCAAACTATAATCAATACCGTGCCTATTCACGAGTTGTCAAAATATCGCCAAGCTGCTGAAAAGAAAATACTTATGATAGGCTGTTTGGATGTTTTAAAACTTCTTGCGCATTATCGAAGTGGTGGTATTTATCTCGATATATTGAAAGTACATCGAATTGTGATAGACAAATGCATCGCGGGAGCCGGCGGTTGGAATAAAGCATTAAAGAACATAAACCAAGATTTATTGAGTTCAAAGAACGACAGTAGCAATTTTATCAAAAAGCTTCTTGTGAATACAGATCATTGGCCTGATTTCTTTCGAGTTAAAGTTCTAGAGACATACAGAAATAACATGAACCACATAGTTTTGCAAGCAGAAAATTCATTGAACGAATCGTCGAAAGATGTAAAATTGATTAAAGATGAGTTACTGCTAGAGCAGCGAAAATGGAGCGATGAAAAAGAGGCTTTGCTCGCTGAGATTGAAAGTCTTAAATCGAAGAAACGGGGAAACAGGAACACTGTTATCAGCAACACTTCACCACAAGATATTCTTGCGACGAAGGTAGCGGTGGTAACTGTGGCAGATAAAGTACAAGAAAATGTTACTAATAATGAACTGGTATACTTATACCGACGACTGCATCAAATTTCCGATCATCTAATAATGCAAATGCTTCAGGGCGACGGCGAAGCCTTGTCGCTGATTGAATGCGTCTTGGACGGTCTGACTAGTTGGAAAGATGGTTATTTCGTAGAGGCCGAAGAGACTTTCACCATTTGCTTGAATAATTTTTCCAATAATTTTGGAATTGTTTTGCTAAACAATCTGAACCGACTGCTCGTGGAGTTCAAGACGGAGTTTTCTCATGAGATTGTGGAGGTGAAAGATAAACTTGAGCTATATCTTGAATATTTCAATAACTTAAACCCAAAAACGGAATCTGAAGAGCAGATAGTCCCTAACGTGACAATCGATTCCTCTGAGGTCAAAGTTGAACAGCAAAGTATAAACGATGTTGTGTCTGCCTTAGCTAGCGATTTCAACTCCACGATCAATAAATTGCAACAAGAAAACATGGAAGCTATGGTGCAAGTTAAACAAGGCGAAGAAAAGTTACAACTACAGGTCAATAGTATGCGACAGATGGAGGAGGACTACAAAAACGAAGTACTTGCATTGGAAAAAGAGAAGTTAAAGCTGTTGGCTCAACTTCAAGAATCGTCTGATATTCAATTGCTAGAAGCGAAAAGTCAGATGGAAAAAGTAAATGAAATGCAAAAATCAGCGAAGTTACAACTGTCGTTGAACGAAATAGAAAAAAAACACAATGATATGAAAGATATCATGAGACAAAAGGAGGAAAAGGCTGCTCGCGACTTGCAAAATATTGAAACAGAGCTCATGTTGCAGAAGGAAAACATGAAAGAATCGCTTTTAAGAATTGAAAACGAGAAGAAAGCAATGATTTTGGATACTAATCTTCAGAAGCACTTATTGAAAAGTGAAATGAGCGACGAATTTGCCAAGCAACAAGAGAGTCTAAAGCACGTGGTCGATATGCTTAACCGCAAGATAACTGAGCAGGAAAGTGAGTTTCAAAGCAAGTTGAAGACAGCCACGGCAGCTAACAATTCATGTAAAATTGAAAACTATGCGCTCTTGAAAGAAAAAAGTGATCTGGAATCCGAGAAGAGGCAGCTTTTGATGCAAATTGATGTCATGAATGAGGCAATGAAGGCGAGTGGGAAATTTCCTATTTCCGAAAATATTTCCGACAATAAAAAAGCAAGTGTCGATGCACTCGTTTCAGCAATACCGCAAGTATCAATCGCCAGTAGCGCCGTTGGCAAGCCTGATGAACCTTTAGCAGAAAAGGAGAGAAAAAAGTTTGAAGATATTATTATTGGTGCATCCTTGAAAGAGGAGCAGTATAAACGCGAGATTGAAACCTTGTTAGGAAGGCTCAAGCTTGTTGAAAGCAGTAAAACCGCTACTGCGCCAGTGACAACCACCTCTAAGGTGATAGACATATCAATTGAGAAAGAGGAGCAGTATAAACGCGAGATTGAAACCTTGTTAGGAAGGCTCAAGCTTGTTGAAAGTAGTAAAACCGCTACTGCGCCAGTGACAACTACCTCTAAGGTGATAGACATATCAATTGAGAAAGAGGAGCAGTATAAACGCGAGATTGAAACCTTGTTAGGAAGGCTCAAGCTTGTTGAAAGTAGTAAAACCGCTAC
>JACCDO011238156.1_pt1 | contig 46695 bp, 47 predicted proteins | sample 7446101 | NCBI WGS metagenome assembly JACCDO01 (sample SAMN15323440, study PRJNA562643) | freshwater metagenome | isolation source: river surface water | place: USA:Blue River Watershed | collected 2017-08-16 | reverse complement strand
TAAAAAGAGTAAATTGTGCACAAAAAATAACAAACGAATGCACTGTAAAGGAAAATGCTAAGTTTAGCTTACATTCCTCTTCATTCTACCAAAAAAGAAAAGAAGTAGAATGTTTTGATTTATTTCAACCATCCTCCACAGATGGACAAATTCAAGTCGCAGTTCCGTTTAGTTATTATTATCACCACCTTTCTCACCAATTAGAATCTGTTTCTATCAATCAGTCTAAAATAGATTTCCGTTTTCATGGAAGTCTGTTGGAACGTCAACGGTTGATACGAGATGATGTCTTTTCGATATTAAATCGTACAAGAAGTATACTTTTATGTTTACATACAGGATTCGGAAAGACAATATTTGCAATCTATTTAGCATCTAAGATAGGCATGAAAACCTTAATATTATGCCATCGTAAGATTATTATGGACCAATGGATAAATGCAGTACACAAGTATTGTCCAGGGGTAAGTATTGAGTTATGTAATCCTAAGAAGAAGCCAACATCTGATATAGTTGTGTGTAATGTGTTAACTGTCCCAAAGTGTAATGAAAAAGATACGTCTCGTTCTGCCTTTAAAGAATATGGTTGTCTTATTTTAGATGAGATACATACAGTATGTACAGAGCAGTTTAGTAAAGCATTATTTCATGTCTTTCCTCAGTGGATGATTGGGTTAAGTGCAACTCCTTACAGAAGTGATGGTATGGATAAGATTATAGAATTATATGTTGGCCCAGAGGCAATCTATAAGGAAATGTGGAGAATATTTAATGTATACAAACTGAATACATTATTTACGCCAGAAGTGGCTAGAAATCAGGATGGTAGTATTGAGTGGAATAGTGCATTAACTAGTCAGGCAACCTCGCAGACTCGTAATGAGTTAATTGTGAAGTGTATTCAATATTTTTCCTCTCGTAAAATATTAGTTCTTGTAAAAAGAAAAGACCATGCAAATATTTTGAAGCAAATGTGTTACAATCTGGGAGAAGATGTGGATACATTTATGGAGTCGGATAACATGGCAAATTATAATTGTAGGGTTCTAATTGCTACCTATAGTAAGGGAGGTGTTGGGTTTGACCATCCGGGACTTGATATGTTGATAGGTGCGGCTGATGTAGAGGAAAACTTTATGCAATATTTGGGAAGAGTATTTCGTAAAGATGATACTGCACCTATTTACATTGATTTAATTGATGACAATGCGATTATGAAAAAGCATTCGAATACTCGTATTAAAATATGTAAATCAGTTGGAGGAGTTGTTAGAGATTTCTTGGATTGTTTTCCTACATTTTAACACACTTATACACACTTATATTTATACTTTATAGAAAGTATAAACAAATTATTTTTTATCTACATAATAGATAAATGAAACTTATTCATATTGCAATATCATTACTTGCACTTTATGGCGTTATTATACTTATCCAAAAGATTAGATTTAATTCATCTGTCGCGGATAAGAGAGTAAAGAAAGGAGATGGCTATTCCTATTGGATAGAGCCTTTCAGAAGAAAGTGTGATTGTAATTTATGTTCGCAAGATTGGGCAAATGCTAACAATTATGGGTGTGATTATAGTGTAGCGTGTGAAAATAGTTGTAATTAATAGTAAGCTTTATAGTTGTGTAAGTTTACCTGTTTTCATTGTAATGTAACTATATAGTAATCCTGTATATGTAGAAGTTGCATTTCTGTAAAATGATTTAACTTCTGCGAGAGTTTCGAATATATAATATGCTTTCTTTTCTGTTTTACTTAATTTAAAATAGTTTGACCTATTTTGAAGAAATCCGTTTAATTTGTTGGACAATGTATAAATATTTGGATATTTGGTAGATTGTATGATAACTAGGTATTTATTTGGTGAAAAAGATAAACTAATCATATTTTTATTAAATAGTTATAAAGTTACTATTTTAAGAAAAAAGTAGTACATTTTTAAATATAGAAATAAATTTGTACTACTTTTTTTTTAAAATATTAACTTTTTAAAAAAATTGATTTTATTGCAAATATTTTTGTATAATATCGTATGAACAAACAGTTCCTGTTTTTTCTATTGTATTTGTTTCTTTATTTCTAAGTTGGATTTGTGCTGTTTCCCAGTGTGTATTGCATTTGTTAAATAATAGAATACAATTATATTTCTGTATGATGGGAGAGATGGGTGTCATTTTTTTAGATTCGTGTAAGTAAACGATGATATTATATTTTAAACATAAACTGCAGAATTGTTGTGCCCAATCATTTGGCCATATTCCGTCTGTTTGTATATGTTCTTTAAACTTTGGTAGAATGGAGTCTATATATTCGAGTATATCTGGATGTTGTAGGGAAAGTGCGAAGTCTTTGTCTACGAATTCTTGTAATTCTTTGTTTGTTTCTAAGCATTTGTATAAAATGGCTTGGAATTCGTGACCTAATAGGAGAAGATTGGATAAAGTAATTTGTTGACTTAATTCATATTTAAAGGAAAGTATAGTTTCTTTTGTTGCTTGTTTTGCGTAGATTGCTTGGTATACTGCATGATAAAAACAGTTACCATCTCCTGGAGTAGAAATAGGTTGTATATGTATAGAATACATATTATTTTGTTACCCTTATTGTGATTTAAATTGGTAAAAAACAATTTTTATTTTATTTCTGTTTAGTTTAGTTGTCCTATTTTATGTTTATGCATAAGTTTAACAACTTCTTCTCCGTATGGAACCCATTCTCCTCGTTTTGTTCCTTTTTTATGACTTTCACTCCTTCTGCTTCTAGAGCTTAATCTACTACGGACAGCTTTTGGTAAATAGCGAGAGTGCCCTGGTTTTCCTATATAGTTCCAATCTTCTTTTGACCATTTTGTTAGACTATTACTTCTGCTACGTGACCCGCGATATGTTCCCCCTTTCTCTTTATATAACTTAACTGCTATTTGTGCTTTTCTCGCACTCCATTTTCCTGGTTCTCCTCCTTTTGAAGATGCGGTAACTTTATCTTTTACCTGTTCCCATAATTTTGGGTTACTCTTTATTGCTATGTGGGAACGTGGGCGACTTTTACTTCTTCCTCTTTGTTTTGGTTTGGATGGCATTTGTTTTTTACTTATTGGTAGAGAAATTAATTGATAGGTTCGCATTTTTTTAATAATTTAGAGTAGAGTGTTTCGAATGTGATATAGTTTTGCATGTCGTCTTGGTTATGTTTTAATAGGTAAAAGTCGATAGATTGTTTTAATGTTTGTAGTCCGTCGTATACTTCTTTGTAGATGATATATTTTTGGGAAGGTTGGATGATTGTGTAGGTAAATAAGTGGGTAACGTGTGTGACGAGTAGATATGTGAAATAAGTAGAGGATAATATAGGTGTAGAGTGGAATAAGAGTAGACAACCGGATGTTGCTAAAGAGCATATGGGAGATAATTGGGAAAAATATTTATATATGAATAGGTATTTCTTGATATATTTATTTTGTTCTGTGATAGTTTGGCTGATTTGTTGTATTTTTGTTCTATATGGGGAGAAGGATGGTATATAAGGAGGTATATGTTGTGTGATGGAGTTTGATGTTGGTTTAGGTGTTTGCATTTTGTGTAATAGAGATTTAAGATATTAATCTTTTTTAAAAAAATAAAGAGACGAAAAGAAATAACAAAATTATTTATTTTTTTCTATTTTAGTGATTAAAACGTATTATTTAAAATGAGTAAAATGACTGACGGTTATTCAACTATGTCTTCTAAAACATGTGGCAAATGCGGTGATATATATAATAATGTATATGCTGAGCATACTTGTCCATCTTTTTGTAATTTTAATGCTCCATATACAACATTGCAAAATATGTATGCACCTTCTACCATTTATATCCCACCAGATGAAGCAGCACGTTTATATAATTATCCTATTGGTGTAAGTTCTAATTATATGGTAGCTCAACCACAAATTGTAAATTGGAATATGGATACTCAATTCAATAACATCAGTGGTATGCCAGTAAGTCAAGATCCAAAGGAAGTATTAGGCCAAGTTCAAAATGCATTAAATACTATTACCTCTAATATGGGTCAATTAGAAGCTTTAGTACAAGAAGCTAATTCTATTGCTGTTTCTTTCAGAAATGCTTCTGCAGAAAATAAACTTGAATTGGTTAAACGTGTGTTAACTATTGAAGAAAAAGGTAAAATGCTTATGGGTGATGTTATCCAAAAGTTCCAATTTATTAATGCTAGTGCAACTAATGTTGCTCCATATACTGTCAGAGATGCTGCAATGCAAGATGGTATTAATCGTACTCTTGAAGCAATTAAGAATTCTAAGAATACTGCGCAATCTATGTATTATAAGATAAGAACCACTACCGCTAATTTGAAAGATATGGCTAAGCCTATTGTAAATGCATTTAATACCCCACAAAGTTTGAATTTAACTCAAAGTAAGCCAGCATATTCTGCTATTATGAGTCCTAATGCATCTATGGGTCAATCTATTCCTTCTGATGTTAAAATTAGAAGAGTATAAAGTGCAAAAGTCTAAATTGATTTTTTTTAAATAGAAATATAAACATTTAAAAAATATAGAAGTTAAAGAAAAAACGTAGATATATAATAGTAGTATATATAATGTCAGAACAGGAAATAATCATTCCAGCTTCTAGCGGAAATGATAAAAAGAAAAAAAAGCAACCATCTGAACAACCAGAATCCGCTGATGTTCTCACTGGAGAACCATCACGTACAGTATATATAAAAGAATTTGATATACAAAGTATGCCACCTTTTGACGTTCCAGATAAGGATGGTATTAAGATTGTTGTCATTGGCAAGCCCGGTTGTTTTGCCCCTGGTACAGAAGTATTAATGTTTAATGGTGAAGCGAAGAAGGTTGAGGATGTTGAGATTGGGGATGTGTTAATGGGAGATGATAATACTCCTAGAGTTGTGCAAGAGTTGTATCATGATGAAGATGAGATGTATGAGATTGTACCTTTGAGAGGAACTCCGTATACAGTTAATAGATTGCATGATTTGGTTCTTGTTGGAACCGGTATTTATAATGAGAACAAAGGTAAAGTTATTGAGATTAGCGTTGAGGAATACTTAAAGAAGGGTGCTAAATTTAAAAAATATCATCACACATTTAGATCTTCTGGTATTACTTGTTGGGAAGATAATGATATCACAATTGACCCATATTTTTTAGGTGTTTGGTTAGGAGATGGAACCAGTGCAACCCTTAATATTACAAATATAGACGAAGAGGTGATTGAGTATTGTAGAGAGTATGCAGAAGATAATGGATGTAAATTTAATGATTTAGCAGCTAAATATAGATATTCTATTACAAATGATACGAATGAAACAAATGTAATATTGGATGAGTTTAAGAAATTTAACTTGCTTAATAATAAACATATTCCGCAAAATTATAAAGCATCATCTGAAAAAACAAGATTAGAATTGTTGGCAGGGTTAATGGATACAGATGGTTCTTATGATAGCCGAAGCTACGGTTTTGATTTTATTCAGAAGAATGAGAGATTAACAGATGATGTTATATTTATCGCTAGGTCTCTTGGTTTTTCTGCAACTAAAAAAGAATGTCAGAAATCATGTATGTATAAGGGAGAGAAAAAGGTTGGAAACTATTTTAGAGTGTTTATTCACGGAAATAATTTGGGAAGGATACCTACAAAAATATTTAGAAAGAAAGCAGAAAATAAAATTAAAGCAAAAGATAGCTTAATTTCTTCTTTTAAAGTCGTACCAAAAGGTGTAGGATTCTATTATGGTTTTAGATTAGATGGAAATAGAAGATTTCTGCTGAATTCCTGCGAAGTCGTAAGGAACACCGGTAAGTCCACAATTATTGCGGACATTTTGGCGTCAAAATCTCATATAGTTCCAGTTGCCCAAATTTTTTCCGGTACAGAGGATAGTAATCATTTTTTTAGTGAGAAATTCCCTGGTGTATGTGTATTTAACAAATTAGATTTAGAAGCAATAGAGAGTTTTATTACAAGGCAAAAAATAGCAAAACAATATTTACCTAACCCATGGGCATTTCAAATTATAGATGATTGTACAGATGACCCTAAAATATTAAAGCGTCCTATATTTCAATCCTATTATAAATTAGGTAGACACTGGAAGATGATTCACATTCTTTCTTTGCAGTATTGTTTAGATATTCAGCCTAATATCCGTACCAATATAGACTATACATTCATATTATGTGAAAAAAGTAAACGTTTCCGAAAAAGTTTATGGGAGAACTATGCATCCTGTATAGATAACTTTGATGATTTTTGCGATATAATGGATTCTGTCACTGGTGACTATACGGCTCTCGTTATCAACAATAAAATACAAAGTAACAAATTTGAAGACTGTGTGTTTTGGTATAAAGCAAAGAAAGATAGACTTCCTCCGAATTGGAAATTTGGACACCCTAGTGCTTGGGCATTCCATCATACAAGATATGACCCAAATTATACTGACCCTATCTAAATATAACCCATGTAAATTACTATTTTATCCTAATCATAAAAAATAGTAATGTTATTTAAATCACATTTATGCACAGTTTATTGCATGCTTCTTCCATAGTTTGAATATGGTTAAACATGATTTGATATACCTCTGCAGGAGTAAATATCCCGTCCGCAAATGAGTAGTCTTTAAGAGAATCCTTATCTACTTCATAGAAATGTACTAACATATCCAGAATTGTAGTATGTGTGCACTTTTTAAAACAAATATTCATATCTACACGTCCAGGGCGTACTAATGCTTTATCTAATTTTTCAGGATAGTTTGTAGTCATAATAATAATTCGTCCAGGGGTTTCAAGTACTCCGTCTAACAGATTAAGTAGAAAACTTAATGTTAACTTATCATCTAAGTTTTCCTCCATTCTTTTCCGTTTTTCATCTTCATATCCTGCAGAATTTATCTTTGGTTCAACTACTTTTTCATTTGGTTGGAGTGTTGTATAACTATCATCATCATCTAACGATACCGATTGCAATCCGTTATTGTTACTATAGTCTTCTAAAGAGTGTGGTTGAAGGTATTCTACTTTTTCTTTTCTGTCAAGAACAATATCGGTCATACAGTCGATGTCCTCTATGATATAAATACGTTTATCGATTGGTAAGATAAGGAACTCGTTCATTCCTCCCGGTTTTTCTATTTGAATTCGTTCTTCAAAAAATAAGTTATGTAGTTGTCTTTTTGTGGTATACTGGTGTAAAGAAAGATTGATAATATGACGGGATGTCATATGAGAGATTGCTTTGCATAAACTAGTTTTTCCACATCCTGGTTCTCCGTGGATTAATAATCCAAATGTGTAAGGTATTCCTTTTTGAGAGTACCATTCTGGATGATTTACAAATAAGTCGAGTCGTTTCTTTACTGTTTCTATTTCTGGGCCAAATATGGTATGGATAGTTTTTGTAGTGAAGAATTTTGTCATCTGGAAAGACATCATATCTGGTGCATTACGATAAACAATTGACCCATTTGAGTCTTTCATTAATGGTTTAATATGTTCATTAAAGTAGTATAATTGGGAACCTAGTTTATTCTGTTTCTTAATGCGAGATTCTTTTACTATTTCTTGGATAAAGGAGTGAAGTTGGTGTAAGTTATACGTCTCACTTTTGCATTCAAACTCAATATATTGTAGTTCTGAGTCTGCACTTAATTCTATTTTTTTCACTTGTACAGTTACATATTTGTCTAACTTAAATGGGCGCAAATGATTTACGTAAAAGAATCTGTTATATTCAAGGGAACCTGCATCGTTTACGGTTGTCATTTTCTCGAGTAAACAGTCACATATCTCGTATTCAAGTGGTGTGCTATTTGTTTGTTGTTGTCCATTTTGTGAAGGAGCATTTCCTTTAAAATTACGTTTAAATGTGATTGTGTATTCTTTTTTGGAATCATCGGTAAATCCTGATGTTTTTAGATGTTTTGATGTTTCTTTTATTTTAAGTTGGAAATAACGTTCAAAATAGGTTTCTATTTTTTGGAATATAGATGGTAAATGTTTCATGCATATTTCTATTAAGTACATAACGATAAATGTGGTTAACAAACTACTAATGTCACTTGGTTGTCCTTTAATAGCAAACATGGCTATTAATTGGGTACGAAGTGCGTCAAACCCAGAATTCATAGTTTCTGTTGTGAAATTAAGTTACTATATTCTGTATGTTTCTTTAAATTGATATTTTTTATTAAAAAATAATGTAAGGATATTACCGTTGTAATTATGTTGTCTACCCATTATGATGATACTGTTAGTGTAAGTGCTTTACGAGAAGCTCGATTAGATAAAAATATACGACTGGGGTTGTGTTGTATTAATAATCAACTCAGAAATCCAGAAAAGAAACAGGGTGAAAAGAAAAAACCAGAACCTATTTTTTGCAGTAGAAGTTGTATTCGGGATACATTTACCATACCTCGTGCAAAAGAACAGGCAACACAAAATGTAAAAGATATACTCCCTTTGATAGAATGGAATCAGCAGCATTCAATTCAGCATCTTCGATTAAGTAGTGATATGTTTCCACATTTTACAGATGATGAAGTTGAATCCTATACGATTGATTTTGCAGTCCCCCATTTAAAAAAGGCAGGAGATTTGGCTAGAAAATATAATCATAGAATTACTATGCATCCTGGACAATTTAATCAGATAGGAACGCCAACATTAAGTGTGTTTGAAAAAACAGTGAAAGATTTAGATTATCATGCATCTTTATTGGATGCAATGGAAATGGATGATTCATCTATTCTGTGTATTCATGGAGGAGGTGTGTATGGAGATAAAGAAAACACAATGAGACGATGGGTAGAACAATTTGATGATTTACCTTCTCGTGTGAAACGTCGGATTGCCATTGAAAATTGTGAGAAGTGTTATTCTGTTTCAGATTGTTTGCATCTTGCGGAAGAATGTAATATACCTGTTATATATGATACACATCATTTCTATTGTTATCATTCGCATTACCAGAGTGAACAACCGTTTGTTCCTATTAAAGAATTGCTTCCAGAAATAATAGAAACATGGGGAGAGAGAAGACCATTGTTTCATATATCAGAGCAAAAGCCGGATAAACCGGTTGGTACGCATAGTGATATGATTGAAAACATACCTGGTCATCTTTTAGAAATACCGTATTTATATCACACAGGTATTGATATTGAGGTAGAGGCAAAGAGTAAAGAAGTTGCTGTCCTGTATTTAATGGATAAATATAAAATATAAATATGTATATAAATGTTAAAAACTCAAAATGTTAGTATTTTAAAAAAAAAGTAGTACATTTTTGTTTTCTATTTTATTTTTGTACTACTTTTTTTTAAATTTTGCAACTTTTAAATATTTTTTACTTTTAGTAAAGTAAAAAGAAAAACATTTATTGCTTTATTTCTGCTTTTTATTATTTGTTGTAGGTATTTGAGGTTCAACATCTGGTATAATTTCTTTGTTATGTTGACCAGTTTCTCCTTTTTTTTCTTCTTCTTTTGGGAATAAATCGGGTTTTCTTAGTTTAAGTTCGGTACATTTTGCTTGTATTGTGTCAATCATGGTATCTATTGTGCATCCAAATAATTTATCTTCTTTGTATGTTTTCTGTATGTTTTTTAAACCTGTAACACACTTGATTAAGTCGGTAATAATCGAAGTACATAATATTTTTTCACTGATAGACTCGCTGTAAGAAAGTGATTGTATGATTTCAAAACTTCTGTCGATTGTATTGTTGATGAATTGTAATGTAGTATCTCTGCTTTCTCCCATGAACATTCGTTTAATAGGGGTAATAATGGTGTTTGACTCGATGTGTAAGGAGGCTACATTAATTTTTTCTCCTGGTTGAAAAGTGGATATAAATTTAAGATGTGTGAGTATTTCTTTGTTTCTTTCTTGTATTGCGTGGGATTTATCTTGTGCGAACATGTATTTAATAGTTTGAAACATAAAATGTAAACTCATATTAAAGTATTTTTATCTTCTTTTAGTAAATAAAAAGTTAAAAATGGAAATTATGTTAAATATTTCCTCAGAACTTGTTTTCTGCTGTAAATCCCATCAAATTAACCCTATTTACTTTAATATATATAGTCCAAATAGTTCTCAAGTAAGTCCTGTGATACGTACGGAAGATATAGTTACGCATAACCAGCCTGTTATGCAAACATATCCTTTATATAAAAAAAGGGAACATACGCGTATTCCTAGAAGTTGTAGTTGGTCGCTATAGGGAGACTTAAGAGAACCATTTGATTGTTACGAAAGATACCATTAAAAATGTAAAGAATAGGATGGTTGTTGTTAAGAAAGGTTTATTTGTTAATTTTGTAATATTTGATTTTATAAATTCTGTGCTTAACAGTGTGAAAAAAATGGATAATATAAGGGACATTTTGATAAGGTTCCATACTGAAATAGAAGTGATCGTTTTTGTAGGAGTTGGTGATTGTTGGGGAGAAGAAGATGGTTGGTTATAATTTTCTTGTGGTTTATTAGTTTTTATGTTATCTAGTATATTTGTGACAAGTTCAACGGTAGAGTTTGGTAATTGAGTTTTATCTATCTGTAAGGAAGAAATTGCGTCACCGAATGTTTGAAATGCTGACATACTGTTTGTTAACTATACTAGAAAGTATTTTTGTAATTCGTTTTGTTTTAAAATAGGTATTTAAAAGTTTAAAAAAAAGTGTAAAAGAATGTCGTCTTCAACCCCATCAAGTCAGGAAGAAACATTTAAAGTGTCTACTTTAGTTTCTTATTTAACAAAACAAAACATACAGATTAAGTCTGTATTTGCATATGATAATCGTGTTGTATTTTTATTTGTATCGTATATGTCAATTGGTTTAGAATGCTTTATATATGTCCCAAGTAAGTATAATATTCAAGCAGAGAAAAGTATAGGAATGCCTTTGTATGAATTAGCGTTTGATGAAACAGACTCTACTAGTCGTGGTGAGGATAGTTTATTTGTGAATCAAACGGTAACAACTACTGTTAGAAAAGATAGAAAAGAGAAAAGTAATAGTATGCTTCGTTTTGTTCCACTTTTAGCGGAGCAGCCTTATAAATTATTATATATAGACCAATACTATATGGTATACATTGATAGACATAATGAAGTTGCCAGTTTTATAGTAAGTAGTCCTACGATAGCGAATGGATACTATTTTATGACAGATATGGAATATTTTTTGAAAGCAGGGAATGCAACAAAAGTGTATGGAGAAATAAAACAATGTGAGAAAGCTTTATGTAATACGGTGTATACAAAGATGAATACTAGTATGATAGACAATCGTGCTACTTTGGTGCATCTTCAACAGAGACTTAGAGAGTTAAATCCGTTGATGACGAAAGAGATGTATACAAAGCGTTTACAAAAAATAGATGATATGTGTAGTAAAGGTAAGAACGATGGTGTAATTAAGTTGGCAAATAAGTTGAGAAATGATAATTTTCATATGATGTTTGATATGGAGAAATGGATTTATATTTTGAATAGTTTAAAGTAAAAAAATAAAAATGGAAATAAAGACTTAATGGGAACATGTTTATTAAAAAATGTCTTCTGAACAACAATTACAACAAGATTTATATACACAGCAAGCATCTGTTGCAGCTCCTCCACAACAACAATCCCTTCCTCCACAGCAGCCTCAATATTATCCTCCTCCACAACAACAAATGCCTGCACAAATGATGAGACGTCAGCCTATGTATGATGAAGAGTTAGTAGAAGCATTCCGTCATAATCCAGAATCTGATAAACAGAAAAAGCCAAGTTATAAGAAATGGTACATTATTGGTGGTATTGTTCTTGTAATGATTATCCTCTTTGCATTGTATTGGTTTTGGTGGAGAAAGCGTAAGGCAGGTTCATCTGTTGAAACCTCTAGTGTAACTGCAGACATTGATGTAACTGCTTTGGATAGTATGTAAACAAGATAGTGTAAACAGGATAGTGTAAACGAAATAGTGTAAAAATGTAAAATTAAATAAAACAGAATTAAAACAATAATTATAATGTAAATTATAATTATAAAATAAAATGATACAGACATTTAGGTATACAAATCCAACTAACCCACAACCATTAAATACCCAAGAAGATATCCGTGAGGAACCTCGTGAGCCTCAGTCTACATCCTTTTGGAGTCGTTTAAATAAGACGACAAAATATATACTGATTGGGAGTATAATTGTGATTATTATTTTATTTATCTTCTTGTATTTCCGTGGGTCAAAAAAGCAAGATATGCCTACAAGTGATAGACAAGTTAGACTTCCTATTGAAACCGTTGATGATATAATTATTGAGCAAACTGTGTTAGATGGTCTGAGTGGCATTGGAGAAAATAAATTTATTTATTTTTAAAATAGATGGTTAAAGAAGGTAAACTATCGTATAAAAAATGTCAGATGTGGATGACTATGATGTATATTATTTGCATTCTCAATTGACAAAATATGTTACTAAAATGCAAAATGAAAAAGGTCATATTATGGATAAAATAAAAAAACAGATACAAATGTGTTATAAAAAAGAATTACCTTATGGGTCTGATAGTAAATATTTAGAAGACTATCGTATAAAATATGATGTAGAAAAAGTGTCCGTTCGAAAAGGAAAGTTATCCTATAAAGATTGGACAGATACAATAGAAGAGATTAAACAACTAGAACAGTTATGTGAGGAGATTGATATCCATTTGCCTTATGTGTTAGCATCTGTTGAGCCTATTCTTTTAAATTATACAGAACAGTTAAAGCAACCCGTTATTAGTCAATTTGTAAAAGGAAAGCAAAATAAAGATAATGAAATATGTAAGCAATATTATAAAGAATATTGCGACAAATGTATTGATATCCTTGGTGAAGACCGTTTTTATACGATTATAAAAAGACAGCCTAAGTTTAATGTGCAGAGTATATCTTCTATATGTATGAATATGCCTATTATTAATAGTGCAAATAGTCAGGATGTGGATGATTTTAAAGAAGACTATAAAGTGCAGTATGATGATATTGGTAGGGTAAATTTAAATCAAAAGTACAAATATGAGAGAAAGTGTCATTTCCGTGATACGTTACAACAGTTTCAAGCGTTACAAAATAAGCAAATTAATGAGCAAATATATAAAGATATTGAGGAAATGGCAGAGAAATGTTCTTTATTAGATAGTCAGTATGACGATAAGCGTAAATTTCGTAAACTAACACAAGACCATATTCGGTCATTTTTGAATGAAGCTGGGTATACAAATTATTATGAAGATACGCAATTAATATATACTACAATTACGGGGAAAGCTGCTCCAAACATTAGTAAATATGAGAAAGAGTTGTATTCTGACTTTGATATTTTAGTGAATGCATATTTGCAGCTTCCGGAAGAAGTCCGTAAGAAACGTAAGAATTTTTTAAATAATAAGTATGTGTTGACACAATTATTGCGTAGGAGGGGTATAAAAGTGCAAGAAGCAGATTTAAATTGTTTGCGGACTCCTTCTCGATTAAAAGAGCATGATGAGATTTATGGTATGTGTTGTGAGTTATTAGAATGGAAGTTTACTCCTCTTTCTTAATTTACACTCTTGTAGGCTCATTTACACTCTTGTAGGCTCATTTACACTCTTGTAGGCTCATTTACACTCGCCTATCCCCGTATTTTTTCCACTAGCATCAAAAAAACAATACATACTTTTACAGTCTGCATGAAATTTACAAGGTTGCCCTTTCTCTTGTGGATATTTATATTCACATCTATTTGTGGATATGTTACATTCATATTTATTTGGCTCACATATTGATTTACAACCTATTAAATCACATGGTTGATTATATCCTGCATATACTGGTTGACACACATAATTCTCATATTCATTCTGTAAAATAATGAATAAACATATTGAAATAAATGCGTAAAGAAATAGAATTATCATATTTGTTTAAAATCACTACTTTTAAATAAAAAGTAGTACAAAAATAAAATATAAAGTAAAAATGTACTACTTTTTTTTTACTTTTTTAGTTTTTATTTAAAATCATTTATTTTAAATAAATATGAGTAATACGTTTCAATGGTCTCATTTAATTGCAGGAATAGGAATCCTTATCTTTTCTTTATTTGTTTTATATATATTCCGACTTATTTTAATAGAAAAAGGGTGGAATGTAGATAAATTAGAACATTATTTTCGCAAAAGTTATCCAAAGATAGAAAGTCAACCTTCTTCTACAGAAAGTAAAGGAGAAGCACACTCTAGAGAAATGGCTAAACGTATATTTGGTAAACCATTTGAAAAAATACGTCCTGATATGTTAAAAAATAATGTAACTGGGCAAAACTTAGAGCTTGATTTGTATAATGATGAGTTAAAATTAGGTATAGAATATTCTGGTGCACAGCATTATAAATTTATACCATTTTTTCATAAAAACTATGAAACATTTATGAACCAAAAGTATAGGGATGAAATAAAGAGAATGTTATGTGAAAAGAATGGTATTAAGTTAATTGAAATACCTTATACTGTTAAATTGGAAGATATAGAAACTTATATACGATTAGAAGCCAAGAAACTTGGTTATGATGTTTGAAATAGTTGATTCCAGTCACAATCGTTTGTACATTCATTAAATAATCGTTTGCATACCCCTGAATATTCCTGTCCTCCTGTTTGTGTACATGTTAGATATCTATTGGAACAGTATTTTCTACAATCTATGTTTGATATTGGGCCAGCTTTGAATGCAAATTTGTTACTTAAACTGAAGTGTTCGTTTGGGGATATACATACTAATAAAATGAGAAATAACCCTAAGCTAAATAGAATTAACGTATACATCTTTTTTACTAATCGGATAAGACATTTATTTTATTTTTTTAAAATCGAAAAAATATTATCTAGTGTTATGTGTAAAATGAGACAACAAAAGATTAACTTAATTTTAGGATTTCTAGTATTATGCGTTGCAGTGTATGTTGCTTATAAATTATTTTCAGATAAGCCAATCGAAATTGACGTTAAATTAGAAGAGTATTATTCAGATATGGGAGATATGTCTTGTGAAGAGTTACAACAAGAATACTGTAAATTAATGAAGTCAGGAAGAGTAAATAACTTAGGTGACGGTGGTCGTGCTGTATTATATAATGCAATGATGAAATGTGGTAAAGACGCAAATATGGATGTAAGTAGCTGTTATCCATCTTGGACAACTAGAATTGGAGGTACTCATGGATATCTTTATCCGGATATATCTACTTTAGAGCCTCAGCCAGAAGTTATTATTCCATCTGCTCCTCAAAAAATAGGTACAAGTGCATCTAGTTCTTCTGCAATATCTATGCCACCTCCTTCTCCTGCACCTCTTCCTTCTAGTTTACCAGTACCAGTTGCTCCTCCAATGCCAGCTCCATTACCAACTTCTTCTGGTGTACCTGTTCCTATTCCACCTCCTTTAGCTCCTGTTGTACCAACAGCTCCTCCTGCTCCTACTGGGTTAAAAGTAGAGTCTCCTATGGGTCAAGTATTATCTGGAGTAACTTCTTTTGATAAATCTAAGTTAAAAAAGGCAACCTCTGAGAAACCTTCCGTACCTTCTTCAGGTAATGATTTGATGTCTAGTTTACAATCTAAATTAGCTTCTAGACGTGGTTCTATGACTTCTAATAAAACAGAGGATGACTGGGAAACTTATAGATATCTTTATTAAATAAAATATGCATTTTTTTCTTTTCTTAATTAGTAAAAAGAAAAAACAAATGATGTCGTCAAGTATGATACAATTTATATGTTCTGTATTAATATTAATATGTTCTGTATGTATTATGTTAAACTCAGGTTCAGAAGAAAATTATTCATTTGATGAAACCCAATATATAGTTAAATATCCAAATGCCCTTGAAAATCAACCTTTTAAAGCAACTCCGTATGAATGTACAAAACTGTGTAGTCAATATAATAGTGGAATAGAAGACAGAGTTAGATGTATGGATGAATGTAATTTAAATAGTGGTTTTATCCCTACTTTAAATATGATACCTAATGGAGATACACTGTATTATCAATTGTAATTAAATAACGTGTGTAATTAAATAGTGTGTGGGATAGTGTGACATTTTCCGCATCTTGGCTGATAGGATTCACTACTTCCTACAAATGTTTGCGAAGTGTTATCTATAATTCTTGATGTGAATGATGCTTCTTCTCCGCATACGGTACATAATGCAGTAAGGTGTGTAATTTTATCGCATATAGGTAATATTTCTATCATAGGTAAGAATGGTTTTTTCTTAAAATCACTAATTAAACCTGCTACTATAATACGCTTATCTTTTGAAAATAATGTGCAAAAATCGAATAAATCTGGAAAGAATTGTCCTTCATCTATTAATATGCAATCATATGTATTACATATTTCTTTTATATTCAGTAGTTTATCAGTTATAAATACATCGGAATGCATAGATGTAGAACCATCATGATTTACGATTTGTTTATCTTCTGTATATCTTGTGTCAAATGAGTGTTTAATCATGCATACTTTTTTCTTAAGTATATAAAACTTTTTTTCATACATAAGTAATGTAGTTGTCTTACTACTAAACATTGGGCCAATTACAGTGGTTAACATTTTTTAATTACACTAAAGATTACGTTTTTAAAAATCAGTTTAATTCCTTTAACTATATATTTTTAAATGAAAAGGAGAATACAGTTCTATTTTGGTCAGAATATGGACAACCTACTACATATCTGTGTGTAGGGTCGTGTAGAATTAATAACATTTTAGTATCTACAATAAACGACCATTTTTTCTGTGTATGTATGTCTTTTATATTAAATACTCCAGGTTGTCCCCAATTATAAAACGCTCTATATACGTAAGAGTCTTTTAGTTGTATAGGAGGCATTCCTTGTGTGGATGAGATATTAAATGCATTGGAATATGTACATATATACTTATTTTGGGTATCTGTATTTAGTGTGTAAACTATTTCAGATGATATGCACTCTAGAATAGATGGATGTTCACTGTTTATATTGTCTAACCAATTTGGATACAATATAACTCCTTCTGGTATGTTATGTATATTGTATTCTATACCGTTTATTGACTTAAGTTGGCCTGGATGATGATTCATGTTCTGTGTTTAAAAGATAAGAAAGAAAGAAATGAAATCTTTTCACTTTATAATTATGTCTTAAAGCTAACATTTATAAACTATAAGGTACACAAAAAATGTCAAGTCGTAAAAGAAAATACGATGACTATGAGTCATCTTCAGACAGTGAAGCTAGTGACTATAAGTCTAGAGGAAAAGAAGACAAGAAGAAAAATGGCAATAGTGAAAAACAACCGCGTAAGTATAAGAAAGAAGAAGAACAGAAAAAAGGAGACAAAAAGGGAGACAAAGAAGAACCGAAGGGAAGCAAACGAGAGAAAGAAGAGAGTGAGAAGAAACCACCTAATCCTTTTGAGGAGATTAATTTATTTTTATCTAAAGCATTCTGCAGAGTAAACCCAGTAGTTGAAGTATTAAAAAATAGAATTATAAAAAGTGGTATGCCTGATAGTGTAAAAGAAACTGTACTAAACCGTTTAAAACATGTAGAATCTGACGGTCCAAAGCAAATTGAATGGATAGAATCTATACTTAAGGTTCCTTGGGGAAAATATTCAAAGATAAAGGTTACAAAGAGCAGTAAAATTGAAGATATTAAGACATACTTCAAAAAAGTAAAAAAAGATTTAGACGAGCACGTATATGGAATGGAAAAAATAAAAGAAGAAATTATTAATTACGTTGCCCAATTTATTTCTACAGATGGCTTAAGTATGCCACGAGTATTAGGATTAGTAGGCCCTGCTGGTGTAGGAAAAACACGTCTTTTACGTCATGGATTAGCTCCTGCATTAGGAAGACCGATTAAATCAATTAGTATGGGTGGAATTCGTGATAGTAGTCACTTTGTTGGATTTGACTATACCTATTCAGGAAGTCGTTATGGTATACTGATTCAATCTATTATGGAATCTGGGGTGATGAATCCTATTATTTTCATGGATGAATTAGATAAAATAAGTTTAGGTCATGAGGGACTAGATGTGCAAAATATGTTAGTTCATTTAACAGACCCTGTTCAAAATAATGCATTCCATGACAAATACTTTACTGGCATACCGTTTGATTTAAGTAAATGTGTGTTTGTATTTAGTTTCAATGATGAACAACTCATTCATCCTATATTAAAAGATAGATTACACATTATTCGCGTACCTTCTCCTACTATAGATGAAAAAATAAATATTGGAAAAGATTACCTTACCAAAGAAATAAGTCCAAATATCGGATGTAATCCATCGGATATTCAATTTACTGCAGAAGTGATGAGATATTTAATTAATCAATATTGTGCAGATGATAAAGGGATAAGAGGAATAAAGAAATGCATGGAAAGTATTTATTTAAAAATAAATTCAGCTCGCTATATTCCCGATGTAAAATATAAAACATTAAAGAATGTTACATTCCCATTTGTTGTCACAAAGGATGTAATTGATGAATGTGTAGAAAAACACGATGACCGTACAGACTATATGAAAAACTTGTTTATATAGTGTCGTCTGGATATTCTATTGCGTCCTCAAATACATCATCATCCTCAATATCTGGATTGCTAGTATCTGCGATTATCTCTGTATGTTTAGTGTTACCTAAAAAGTTATAAATAGCTATACCTACTAAGAAGGCTACAAATAGAAATACTAATAATGGTATCAATTGTTTCTTCATTTTTTTACTATATAAGCGGTATAATTATAAAAAATTTAAAATAAAACGTACAACAGTAAATATAAATAAAAATTGAATAATAAATAACAAAAGTTCATTCATTCTGTCCGTCTGACTAAATAAATCAACCTGATGGTTATCTAACCATCTATCTATTGCACTAACGGTATAAGTAGATACAAAGAATAATATAACTATTGCTATTAAGATGGATAAAATAGTTTTCTTATTGTTTGTTCCAGAGCATAATTGAGGTAAAGCTTTAACATCTTCTTCTGTGAAAGTAAATGGTTCTTTATGTTTTAATGCGTTATATGCATTTTGAAGAGACTGTAATTGCTGTTGTAATTCTAAATTTTTGTGTTGCATTTCTAAAAGATTTCCGTCTAATTGGGTTCTATTTATATTTGAGGATGTCTCCGGTTGTATAAAAGATATAGTAGGGATAGAATCTAATTGATTTTGTGTAAACGTTTGTTGATACATTTTAGTAAATTGGAAAGACTAAAATAATTTTTATCACTTTTTAACAAGTGATAAACGAAATGAAACGATTTGCTTACTTTTAGCCTAATCTAGCTTTACATTCCTGTAAAGTAAGGATAGAAATATTATTCTCCCTTGCTTTCTCTGTTTTTGAGCTTGTAAACGTAGCATCCTTTATAATTAAATGAGTAGTTGATTTAGAAACAGAATCTGTACATTTCCCCCCTAATGATTCTATTTTTTCCTTTAATTCTGCATCTCTGCATCCAGTGAATACTACATTCCAACCAGAGCATACCGTTCCTACTACCTTAGAAGTAATTGGTTGTTTACTATTTTTTACAAGATATTGTTTGCAGAATGTACTATATTTTTTTACAAATTCTTTCCAGCTTACTATAAAATCATCTGCCTGTGTTTTAATACTAATTGTAGCTAATAGTTGTTTCCATTTCTCTATATCTACACGAGTATCTCCATCACATGCTAATTGTTCTAAATTAGGGATTGCTTGTACGATAGATGTGCACTTTTTTTCACCAAAGTGTTCAAAGATACAACTTCCTAACATAATGTGAACAAGTGTGCAATTCTGTTTTACGATTGTGATTTGTTCAAGTATTTTATCTGCACTTTTATCCTTAATGCCATCACAGGCTAATAATTCTTCCTTTGTAACAGTCATTAAATGATGTATACTTTTTATGTTACATTTGTCAATAATAGCTTCTTTTACCCCTTTTCCTCCGCATATAGATATAAAGTGTGCGATTTGTAAAGGAGTATTCTCACTTTTACGTTTTGCAGATATGTGAACACTTTCTGTCCATTCATATTCTACATCTGGGAATTTTGCTTCTGTTGGTTGTATAACGGATACAATATCTGGGATGACATCGCCACTTCTGCATATACTTACTATAGTTCCTGGGCCAATTTTATTCTCTTGTATAAATTTAGCATTCTTTCCAGATGCAAATGTAATTTGGACACCTTCCCACATAATAGGATTTACTTTTACTCTAGGATATAATACTCCATATCTAGATTCTTCCCATAAAACGTCTACTACAGTTGTTTGGATTGCTTGTGCATTCTTCTTGAATGCAATGGAACATAATGGATTCTTATTTGATTCTTCCTTATATATAGCATCTGCCTGAATGACTATACCGTCTAGGTCAAAAGAAGATGTTGATTTAGCAGACTGCAATAAAAGAGAACAATCTTTCTCTGTGCATTTTTCTTTTTCAATACATCCTATGTACGGAGTTGTAAACCCAAGAGTATGCAATTCTTCAAACATCTGTTTTGGGGTATATTTTCCATTTTTACTTGGAATATTATATGCTAAGAAATAGCATTGTTTTAGGCCTTGAATGTCTAATTCTTTACTGTTTAATATCCCACTTACTATATTTCTGGATGTATCCCCTTTTTTTACCAAAAGCTCACCTCTTATAATTTCTTTAGAAGACGATTGAAGATAAGCTTTAGGTAAAGAAATATAGGGTAATATAGCGGATACATCGCTTCCATATATTCCGTCTCCACGTGTAGTACACTTTATTTTTCCTTTCTCATCTGGGAAAAGTAGTAAACTGCAACCGTCTAATTTCATACTGCATACAAGTTTGGAATATGCTATTTTTTTATTGGTTAAACGTTGTAAAAAAGAGGATAACTCTTTATCTGTTTTTGCTTTATCTAAACTTCCCATATAAACAGGTAATTTAATTTTTTTGTTGTTACTTCTTCCTAAATATTGAAACGGTTTTCCTGATTCTTTTTCATATGCAGATGCATAGGAGTCAAATGTAGCATCATCTATTAAAGGATGGCCTGTTTCATAATATGCATTACTGCATTTTACTAAATAATCATACTTTTCTTTGGTAGACATAGCAGAAAACATTTCTAATTTTTCGCGGTTATGTATAATTAACACTAAGAATAAAAATGAAAATTTCAATTTGTATTATTTAAGTTAAAGTATTAATCTTTTTATTTAACCTTAAATTAACGAAATATGGCAAAGTCAAAACGTGTAAAGTTAAATGTGGTAAAAGTTTCCGGGGATTATAACTTTGATTTCCGGGTACCCAACTGGGCAGATATGCCTTTATTATATCTAGAGTTATTAGAAAATAAAGACAAGGTAAAACCTGAACTTCGTCATACAGATTATGAGCCAACAGGAATTGATATATCTTCATTACCTAATTTTTCCCAAGTAAAAACAAATTTTGCAGAAGATACAAAAAGAGAAATCGAAAATGTAGATAATCCCTCTTACCAGCCACAGCCTATATCCACTATTCCAATAACAGTGGAACCATCTCCTATAATTAGTCTTCCTCCTGTCATCCACGAGGAAGAAAAACCATTAATTCAACTTATACCTGATTCTTCTTCTCATATGATTGACTTACACACTTCATCCATTAGTTTACCAGAACCTTCTGTCCCAGAACCTTCTATACAAGAAGAAGACCCTATATTAAATATATTAAGAGGAGAGTCCGACACATCTGTCTCTATTCAGAATGCACAAGTAATGCCTATTGCTACAAGTTCAATCCCTGTAAAACAACCAATAGATAACCCATTTCCTACGTTGAGTCAAATTAATAGTGGTATAAGTAAGCCCGGGCATAAAGACTTGACTTCTATTCCAAGGAATGAGGAAAAAGAATCACAAACAAAACGAGAGTTATTGTTCAAATTTAAAACATTAAGAAAACACTATCCTGATGTACAAATACCTGAATTTTCTGAGTATAGTGATTACCAAACTATGCAAAAAGAATATGAAATGTTAGTCCGTCAGATTAGAGTAGATAGTAATGTAGAAAACTACAAAAAATATTTAATCATAGGTTTCGGACTAGTTGAATTTGTGTTATCTAAATTCTTAAAGTTTGGAGAAATTGAAGGATTTACCCAACAACAAATATTTGGTATGAATCAGTATGAAAAATTATTAGTAGAACTAGGTGAAAAACATCAAGTTGAACCATCTAAACAATGGGGACCTGAGCTACGATTAATAGGTATGATTGCAATGAATGCTGTTATATTTGTAGGAACTAAAATGTTATTTAAAGCAGGAAGCGGTGCAGATATTTTAGGAATGATAAGTAATCAGGCACCAGCTTCTAAACCAGCAACAACTTCAAAGCAACCATCTTCTCAGTCTTCTTCTACCATGAGAGGACCAGATACCTCTGATATTGATAATTTATAATTATTTCCCTTTTTACTGTTACTATATAGTAAAAAGTATGGTTCCACTTTACTTTATGTATCATCCCAGTGTTATTATAGCAAAATATATCGACTATGTAGTAACAAAGTATAAACAAATAACAACTGTATTGGTATTATCTGTTCACTAACTTGACATATATGCAGCCATATCATTTCGTATACATTCTTCTACTTCTTCTCTTGAAAGAATCCCATTATATTCCTGTATACACTCTTCTGTAATAGGGGTTAACAAAGGATATATATATCGTATACATTCCATTTCATTTTGAGTATACATCGCATCTATACATTGGTCAACGTGGACAGAATGTTGTATTGCTTTATCTAATTTATGACGATAAGATGCTCTTAATTCATCCTTAGGGTCAACTGTAATTACATGTTCAGGTAAAAATCCTCCTAATATATTTAACAAACGGACATAATGCCCTAAACTACATGTTTTCCCCATGTCTTCTAACTCTTCATAAAGTATATTCATACACTCACCCTTTTTGTCGTTATCAAACGTTTGGATATACCAATAAATTCTAGATGTAACGTATAATAATGTTTTCCCATTATAGAGTCTATTATCGTATCGTATACGTTTTATAGCTGTTTTCTTATGGTCTGTGTTACATTCTTCTTCAATTTTATGTATAGTCTCTTCCTCATTATCCATACATACGACTTTGTCTAATAAAGAATGTATATATTTTGTTTTAATGTCAATCATATGGACGTTTTGTTGACTTTTATAAAAATCAGACGTTAAACCACACTCTTTTAACAATAGTGTACCAAATTCAGTATACACAGAATCAGAAAAGGATAACAGAAAGTCAGCAAAATCAGCTACTTGTGGAATCTCCCATACAGATTTATGAGTATCATATAGTAGTTTGCAGTATTCATAGGAACATTCCTTTATTTGTTTCAAGCATTCTAGCATATAGATAATAAATTGGAATTCTCCCCGCTCGTCAATGATAATCTGTATAAATTGTTTAAAATATGTAGAGAATATTGTATCTTTTACTCCACGTAAGCAATAATATCTGAATTCAATAGGATAACTGTTGTTTGTAAGGAATAAGGTAATCAATTCAGAAATATCGATTTGTTTTGTGTGTAAATAAATTATATTTTCCCACATGATTGTTCCGTTCTTTTCATTTGATGGAATGTCTTTTAGGATAAGTGCAATTAAGTCTAGTTCTTCTAGTTCTTTTGCAATATGTAACTTTAAAATAGACTGAATAGGATACTCTGGCTTGCACATATCTAAACATTTCTGTTTTGTGACTGGATGTCTATGTTGAAAATAAGTAAGTAATTGTTCTTGTACTTGTTCTAATTCTTTATCTTCTGATTGTAACGGCGTAAATTCTCCAGAATACTCTATATTTAGTTCCGAATGGGTATACTCATCTGCATCCATATCACTAAAATCTAGGAGTGTAATGGAGTGAGATTCAAATTTATCTATAGGTCTGTCTGGAATCCCATTTTCATCCGAGAAATCCATCTGTTTTAACTACTTTCTTTTAGTAGTGAATTGAAATTGTTTTAACTTTATTTTAAAAGTTAAAAAAATATTTACTTAAGTATCTAATATATATAAACTTGTATGCATACATATAGCGACATTGAAACCAAATTTAAAAACGAATTGAACAGTATACGTTCTAACCCATATACACTTAGAAGAACAATCGCATATTGGCCTTATTTTTATTCTTTAAGCACCCTGTTAAACTCATTAAACCCAGTAGTTGTAGAAGAAGACAACTTATTTATAACAAAATTAAAGAGAGATATGACTACATGTTATCCAATTGGATTACCTCATCAAATAAGCCTAAATTCGCCTGATGAAGTGTAATGCACACAAATTTATCCATACATCTTTCTTTTATTAGTTCAATTATCTCTTCTACGGCATCTGCATGCAAAGAAGATAAACACTCATCCAATAAAATAAACGGACTTCCTGAGTATGTATTACATGCTAAAAAGAAGGCTAATACACATCTATCATATTCACCTCCACTTAAACTATCGAATGTAATCAAATTTGCCTCATGATCAAAGCATTGGACATCGATACAATGTTTCTTTTCACCTTCTTCTGTTGTCTTACTAGAACAGACAGTCATCCTAATTGTTTTATTAGGAAAGAAACGTTGCATATACACATCTAACTCACGGTTAAGTTGATTACACAGTTCCTCTATCGTTTCACTTTCTGTCTGCACAATTTTAGACAAAAATCGTTCTATGCGAACCCATTGTTGATTATATGTTTCAAGTTGTGCTTCTTTTTCATCTAATTGACACTTAAAATCACTATATGTAACATATTGTTGATATATTCTTGCATATTCTACCATTTGTTTTTTAATTTGTACATATTCTCTAACAAGAAGTTCACTTTCTTCTTTAGCGGAAGAAAACGCACTCAACTCTTCTTTATTAAATCCATGTATAGTAGGTTCTAAATCACGTAATTTACCCCTATATTTTTCTTTTTCTTTACACAATTGAATATAATCCATGCAAACAGATACTCTTTCTTGATATTCCCTTTCCGAAGGATATTCTTCTGTATGGATGCGAATATGTTTCTTCTGCGTTTCTAATACAGATAACTTTGTAGATAACGTGTCGTATAATTCTTTGTTAGAAATAGTAGAAGTCAACGAATCAATCGTATATTCTTTTTCATTATCTACTATAGGGAAAATAGAGTCTAATTCCTTTTTCTTTGATTGCAGAGTTAATACCAATTGTTTATTTTTTTTATATTCTTCTTCATTTAATTCTTGCAGCTTATCTTCCAGTATTTTTTTATATTCTTTTGCATTCTGTTCGGTATCTTGTTTTAATACAGACTGAATTAGTAATAAAGAAGACTGACAGTTCGGACACTCATACATATATTTTGATTTTGCAGAAAGTTCCATATATTCTTTCTTTTTAGACTCATATAGTATACATTTGGATTGAAGAGTATCTATACGTTTAGAAATTGTTTCATATTGCGTACATAACATCTGGACAGAATCCCATTTGTTATTTTTTAATATGATTAAAAGTGATTTATATCTAGGTATATTTATGCTAGAGTTACCCATGTTTATACCATTTAGTTTTTTAGTAATCGTATCTATTTCAGAGGAAACAGATTCGTACTGCTTTTTAGATGTATATTGACTCATATAGCTATCCAGATACGTTTGACACTCCTTTATACTAGAGAGTAACACTCCATTAAATGATAGAGGAACGCACTTTTCTTCCAAGATAGAATATTCTCTTTTATATTCGGCATAACGTTCATATGATTGTGACAGTGAATTCAACTTTTTTATATTCTGTGTACAGTTGTATATCTTATTTTCTTCTTGTTCAATAAGGGTATCTATCTGAGTTATATCTGGTGTACCGTCTTGTTTCATATACTTCTGTATATGTTTATCTATAGTTGGTTTATTTATAGAAGAACAGTTTGAATCTATATTTTTCTTTAAGAAATTAATCTGTGGGGTAATTTGTGCGATTTTATCTCTGTATTCTTTACTTCTTTTTTTACATTCTGTTTTCCACATCTCAATTTTAGCAGTATCTCCAATTAGCGATTGTAAAAATAGGGTCTTATCTGATGCACTACATGTAAAGAAATGTTTTACACTTTTTTGGTGAATGATGCTGGTTAAATGAAAATGAGCACCAAATATAGAGTTGATAACAGATTGTGCACTTAAGTCTGTGTATGTTTTTTCTTTATACACAACCGTTAATGTATTTGGAGTTTTTGTCCGAGTGACATGCAATTCTCCAAAGAACAATTCTACTTTGCATTTTTTTCTGTTATATGTTACACATTTCGTTCCTGTTCCGTATAAGCAAAACTCAATCCCTTTAAATATAGAAGATTTCCCTATTCCGCTTGGTCCATTAAGAAGACATATAGTTTTATCTTCTTTAAAATCAATGGTAGTTAATTTATCAAAACAACGGAAATGTTCGAATATTAATTTCATAGTTTCTAATTATATAATTTAAAATAGTAGAGAGACACTTTAAAAATCATTTTATACTTTTATCTTTGTTTACCAATAAGAATGAGTGACAAAAATACATTGTATAAACAAAATATTTCCAGAGCAATGCGTGCTGGTATGGACTTCGGACTTGTAAGCGGTTCTATACAGGACGTACAACATGTTTCATTTAGTAGTCAATTATACGAATCAAGTATGTTACGACACTCCGTTGATTCTGAGACAGGACAACTTTATTTCCGTTTTAAAGGATATAGCAGATTAAGTGATAAACAAAAATGTATAGAGGAAGTAATCAGACAAGCAGAAATTTATCACGAAGACGGAATAGGAATACAAGTCATTAAATGGGTACAAGACCAGTCAATTACAACCCGTTACCGTTATTTAAGTAGTGCGGGATTATTATTCGGAATGAAGTTTGGTCAACTTGATTTATATCCATACAATACTAAAAAACATCCAGAACTTATCTTATCCTTCTTTGAAAAAGCATTAAGTGCAAGTGTTCCTCCTATCGATGTTATACGATACTACAGACTAATTAACAGAGGAACTCATATCGAAAATGAATTTTATCTTCCATTACATTTGTACCCAAATAGTGAAAAAATAGATATCGGAGAACCAACTAAATGTCCAGATACTACTGAACTTTATCCACAGAAATCCAAATTTATTCAATACAGTAAATCACATCCATGTAATAAACTAAAATTATACAACTTAGACCAAAATCCTATCATTGTTCAGGATGAGGAAGGGAATGATATTGAGCTAACCGTTGATTACTACCCAAATGATTCTCTAGAAACAATTAAGTGCAGGTATGCGATACTCAATAATTTACCGTATGAAACTATTTATATGAAAGAAGTAGAAACAGATAGTATAGAGGAAGAAGTAAAAATAGAGAATGTTCCTATTCAATTTATTGCAAATAAACAGTGGAGATACAGTTCTCTTGAGTCAAAGAAAATAGTATGCACAAGTATTATTGACTTGATTGAACAGTATCCTATTCGATTAGATACAGAGGAAACAATACGAGAAAGTATAGATGCATTAAGTAAAAAGTTTCAAGACTATTGCAATATAGATAAAAAAGATGGATACTATATTTATTTACTGGTTCGCTCTATATTTTTTGATGGTTTAACTATAGTAAACGAGGAAGAAACAGAATGTATTCCTCCAGAAGATATACTTTCGCATATTGAGAATCAAATGGATTATATTGAGATACTATTAGCAAAACCCATAGACGTCCCTACCTTTAAACTCGTGATAAGCAATTATTGTAAAAGTTATTTAGATACGCTTCAAATTGGGAAATCATATATTACATTATACCCAGATGAAGACGATTCTTATTTTGAAAATAAGTTTGAATGTTTGAGAGGTATACACTCATTTAAAAAAGAATATAAACACACATCCCCAGGATTTATCAGTGATATCCATGAAACAAATTTTACTATATCAGGAGAGATGATAATCGATGGGGTTGATATTTATGAGTTTTTTAACTTATTTAACTGTAATCAAACCGTACCATTTTTAAATTTACATACATTTTATAAATGTTTAAATGGTGCTAAATTTCCAACAACTTGGGCAGATACAGAAGAAGAACATATTGACACATTACGATTTTATATGTGTCAAATTGAACTACCTGATCTGAAAGATGACCATTATAGTTTGTGTGAATGTAAGCAAATAAAAAGTGAGAAGGGAGTGTACACATATGAGTATACTATATATGGAACAGTTCATACTGAAATACAAATGTTATTACAGAAGTTTATACAAGTATGCCCTATTAAACCAACCCATATGACTGTGCATAAAAAATTTGGAAAAGGTAATTTCGTTTGTACAGGAATCCCATTTAATGAAGATTTATTTTACGATTTTGCAACAAATGAACCAATTATGAGCGAAATGGTAACAATTGATGAAAAATATAAGATACATAAAATAAGGGGAGGTTTAAAATTTGTTATCCATTTAAATCGATTTGAACAGAAACATACATTACGATGCATACTTAGAAGTAAAGTAATAGAAAAATCAAACGACCAAGAAATGAAAGAATTTCCTTCTATGTTTAAAGTTGGTCAAACTATACTAACAATACACTGTAGTGGGTCATTACAGCCTCAGTTATTAGAATTTTATAAACATATGTTAGACTCATTTTTTTACTATATGTCAACCACATATACCACACAAGTAATCGATTATTACTGTAAATATATAGTTAATATAGCAGAGATAGTTACCCCTATTGTTAAGAAAGATAAAGTTCAACACGAATTAACACTGAGAGAATCTGCTCCTGATTTATTTTTACCAGGATATGTTAGAAGTTGTAGTTATCCGCCTAATATTATACAAGATAACCAAGTGAGAGAATACCAACAGAAAGGATTTCAAGTTATGTCATTTCCTAAAGAAGAAAGTGGCCTCGTACCTCATAATTATGTATGTACAAAGGATAAGAAGAAAGTATACCCTGGATTGCGTATAAATGATATGGAAAACTCTGAATTATATCCTGCTGTCCCGTGTTGTTATCAAGATGACCAAACACGTGAAGGTACGTTACGCTATAAATATGAACATGACATACCTTTAGTAGACGAAAATGTAGTATCTACCACATTTATATCTACTCGTAAATGCTTAAAATTAGGGCAAGAAGGGTTATTACCCCCTGTAGTGAAAAACTTCTTAACAACAACAGATAACGATTGTTTACTAAATAAGTCTCAATTTATACGCATAGCTGTACCAAAAGGAAATTGGAGTGTGTTTGATGCATTAAATATTGCAACAGGTAGAAATATGAGTAAAGAAGAGTTTACACAAAAATGTATTCAATATGCAAATATGAACTTATGTGCACAATCTAGCTTAAGTATACAAGAAGCTCTCCATATTATTGAATCGGAACAATATATAGAAATAAGGGATTGGTATCCTATACTTGAACTACTATTTGAAGTAAAGATAGCAATATTTTGTACAACAAAAGAGAATCTAGAAGGAGAATTGTCTCACCCAAATTATAAACGGTTTTATATCACAAATCCCCTTATAGAAAATAAATATACAACAATGGTTATCTTGTTTAATACAATAGGGGGAGAATTTGACAGACTAACATATCCTCATAACGAAGTGATTGTCAAAAAAGAAACAGGAAGTAAGAAAAAGGAATATGTATCCATGTTTTCTATGCAGTCAGAAACTTCAAAAGCAATCACTACTGTGTCTAAGCTTATTATGAACCAAAAATATATACCTTTTCAACTTCCTATCACAAAACAAACACAGGATGGATACGGAAAAATACGTGAAATTAACATCGGTAATCATAAATTATATACAACTCCTTTACCTCCTGTGGTGATATCAAATACTTCACCTACTACTACAAATTTAATTGACTTATTCGAAGAGTATTCCTTTCAACAAATAGAATCTGTACAACATAATGGGAAAGAAGTAGGTATTATTGCAACAGACAAACAGAATGATACATCTCTTATTTATAAATGGGATAGTCCTAAAGAAATAGATGAACATATTCCTGTTTACAATGTAGAACAATATGGTTATCCTATTCCTCCTTCTTCTACTGTTAGTTTCCTTAAAGAATATACAGATTATCAAAGGCTTGCAAATATGATTACCAGTTATGCTTTATTTTTATTTTCATTTTTAAAGTGGTCAGAAATGTGCACATTAGATGTATTTAGAGACAACCATTTTAAAATAATAGAGAATCATTCTTACATAAATATATCCCGTAACTTAGACCTTCAGAATGATAGTTTTATAAAGGATAACTGTTTAATTGTTACATCAAATGAAATGAAACTTCGCATTTTATATTACATTAAGATGTGCATAGAATACAACGAACCATTCTTAGATGCATACCGTTTTAATCGTTATATTCCTTTTTATTACAATAGTAGTGAAGATTTTACTAAATCAATCACATACACAATATACAACGGTGTAGAAGAATATTTAGAAACTCGTCGTCTTAAGAAACCGCAATATACCTTATATTCTACCCTATTTAAATCAAAGACATCCTACTTTTTTTCAAATCAAGCAATTAAACAGGGAACACTATTCCTTGTTATCCCATGTACTTCAAAAGAGAAAGCCATGCAATGTACTACATTATTTTACCAAAAAGGAATTATTAATGCAGACGCAGACTACGTGTATGAACAATTAACAGAGTATGATATAACATTAATAGAGTATCATTCAAATATAAATGAATTTATTGTGCACTCTCCCACTAAAAGTAAAGTATCACAATCTGTTTACATTGGTAAACTTGTTTTGTTCCGTAGTAAACAAGAAATAATATGGTTTAGTATCCTGCCTTATGTATAAATTTATTTTTACAATTAATAAGATTAAAGTAGTACATTTTTATCTAATCCTATTATAAAACACAAAAGTAATAAATATGTCAATAATAGAATTACCAATATACGAAACATTCCCAGGTTATCATTCTATTATAACCAAGAAGAAAAAAGATATAGAACAATGTTTACTTATGTGGGAAAATTGTCCTACAGATAGTATGCAATCTATCTATAACTTCTTACACACCGAATATCATAATAATCAATATTTGGTCCCTCTTATCGACTCTTTATCTCATATAAAAGAAACATCAATAAGTCGTTGGAAATCGTTTATTTATGACGGACTTATAAAAGAAAAAGAAACACTCGACTCTTACACAAAACAAGACAGTATTGATACAAAACATATTATTACATTTTTAGAAGATTGTGGAGTACGTATGTCATCCAAACAAAATAATAGTTTATCAGACTTAATGACCCGTATACAGAAAGAATGTACATACGATTGTCTTCCTTATTTGTGTATAGCATTAACAGAAACAGATATTGTTGTATCTTCTTGCATTATTTATAGGTATGCATTTAAGCAATCTATTGAGTTAACACATTTGTGCGGAAATTTAGATATTTTATTTAAGCTTATGTTACAGCAACCTGAATACTATCAATTATCTATCTATTGCACATATACGTATGAGGTATCTCACTCTAATGATGAGTTGCTTTCTACGATTTCTACCATTATGTCATACGATTTTCATATGAAGAAAGCAGTTCCTTACTCTTTTTTATTTATACGGTCTCCTCATCAATATTTTCCATTAGATAAACAAGGAATATCGTCAATATTGCAATCTTCATTTAAAATTGAATCATCTATGTTCATTACAGATTCACACACATTTATACAGTATAAAGACCACCAACAATTGCAATCTTTTTTTTCTATCCTGTTTTATCTCATGTTTAAAGGAGATATAATACATGCATTGCAGGATATATCCTTAAAACTAGTATGCATATGTCACAAATTGAAAACAAGGCAGTCACGCTGTAGTTATTTTGATTTATTCCTATTTTTATTACATGTTCCCACATATTGTTCCGTATTGTTTTATAATATGACAACCTTATTTCTTATACCTCCTCTCATTCAAAATACTGCACATATAGATGGTATAATAAAGAAAATGGTTAAACAATCCTACAATGTAAATATATCGTATATAGGTACTATACAACCTCTTATTCATTATTGTGTACATTCAGATTTATTTTCTGCATCATGTTCTCAAATAGATAGAAATATATTTCAATTCCGTTCTATACAATTTTCTCCCTTACGTAAATTAGATTTTATACACGTTAATTCCCTTCTTCAGTCATTTATGAAAACCCAAATCGTAACAGACTGTACACAAGCATTATCATTCTTTCCCCACCAATTAGAAACAATCTATAATCAGTCTTCTATGCATTTTTTACAATTACACTCTGACTCTGTAAATATGATTGCAACCTATGACTCTACAAACGATAATCCTTCTCCAATTATATATTATTATATAGAGAATGATTTACCTAATAAGGATGACATTCAGAAATGTATCGAACTTTTTTCACAATCATTCGGCACAATTATGTGTATTGTAGTGGTAACAAAATGTTATTATTTCTTTATACAATGTAAACAAACCTTATCTCATTCTTATACAGACATATTGGAAAGATATAACGTATTAATAGATAAATATGGTATATCGCTAGAAGGAAAATTAAAATGTCAAGAGTCTGTGTGTAAACATTTCACAAATGAGTGGAACCAAATAGAACCTTTCTATATCCATTCTTTTGTAAGAGAAACCTCTAAACTTAATTGGAAGATTAACATTGATTTAGTAAGTTGCAAGAAATCATCCAAAGGTAAAGAAGAAGATACAGAGGAGGAAGATATAGGTACACAATCTATATTTTCTAGTATTGGACCTTTTTATCAATTAGATGCACCGAGATTGCATAAATGTAACGAAGATGTGTTTATATATGAAGAAGATAATATAGAAGATATTAATGAACAGATAGCAGAAACTCAGTATGAGAATGCACTATTATTTGAAGAATTTAATAGATATGGTATTCCAGAGCAAGAATATGAACCAGAACTTAAGCAAGACCTTAATAAAGAGGAATATTATGACAGTGTATTAAAGAATGAAAGTTACGATTTATTTTTAGAAAAACAATATGAGGATGAAAGTTTAAATGTCTTGCAAGAAGATGCTAAAGAAACAGTTGGTACTCAACAAGTAGAATATGGAAGAGATGTAGTAAACCAGGTAAAAGATATGTTATCTTCACAAGATGAATTGGCTAATTCAGAGGATTATTTGTTATTGATTGATTCTCATACTTCAGAAGAATAATTTATTTAACTAATTGCAAAAAGTTAGTATTTTAGAAAAAAAGTAGTACAAAAATAAAATTGAAAATAAAAATGTACTAGTTTTTTTTTAAAAAATTTAAAATTTTTTGTTCTTGCGTTGAATTTAAGAATTTACTGTATACTTTAAAAATATTCTACAGAAACATTATATTACAATAATAGTTGTAATATAAATTATAATTTAACGGTATAATATAGGTTCAGGATTTTTTGTATAGGATGGACTAGAAGGAAAAATAGTACTACAGACATATTGCCATTTATATTCATAATCTGGTGTTGTAGTTTCTTTCTTTGTAGTCCATATTGTATTATATGGATAATATCCTGCTACATTTGGTTGAATGTATGAGTTATCACTTAATGGATTGTTTCTCCAACGATTGTGAAAAGGGTATATTGAATGGTTTGATTTATATAATGCTCCTTCTGGTGCGCCAAATATTTTATAATTTGACATACTGATATACTATTTAATAAGATAACAATATTAAAAAACTTATTTTTGAATTATTTTAAACTTTTGCAAAAAAAGTAGTACATTTTTATTTTTAATTTTATTTTTGTACTAGTTTTTTTTTAAATTTTAAACTTTTGCAATATTTAAAAAAAATACTTATTGTTTAAAGTGTAAACTAATGTTAATAAATAGTGTATAAAATAAAGTGTAAACTAACAGGTAAACTAGTGTATAAAATAAAGTGTAAAATAGAGTGTAAAATAATAGTGTGATTACTTATTTATTGCAAATAAGTAAAGAAAAAAGGGGATATATATTATACAGAAAGAGGAACAACTTCTTTTATAATACGTTCATCTTCTGCAGTTGTATCTAAGAAAATATGTTTATATTTGATGAGAGTGTCTACCAATTTGTGATAAACACGTTTCATATCTTGTCCTCTACTGCTTAATATGATACTTCCAGATGCAAATACCAGGAATGTGTGATGTTTTTCTTTATTAATTTCAGACTTTTTCTCTTTTTTCTCAACAAGGGTAAAATAGTCTGTATACGGAACTTTTCTGACAAATTGTTTTTTATCTACTGTTTCATAGTTTAATTGAATTAGTTCATTTTCGTGTAGGTTTTCTGCTTCCATTTTAATATTTACACATGTACGTATACTTCCTTCATATATAGAAATGAATTCAGTTTGTGTGTTAATAAAACGGTCTAACTTATCTCTACAGATGTTAAAACCTATGTTAAAATCCATGTTTTTCATGACTACATTAAATACAACTTGAAAGGTTGTTTCTGTATTTAATAAACGAAAACAACGTTCTCCTGTCATTTCTTCCATTTTTTGCATATTGTAAAATAGATGCATCATGGTATCAATGTATTGTTGTTCTGTTTTACAGCCGGTGATTTGAAATTTACCATTACCGCTTACTTTTATGTTTATTTCTTTATTGTTTTGTAACATTAGAACTACGGTAACAGAGTGTAAAAAATAGGTAGAATTATTTTTGCTCTTTTTCTTAACTAAACATCCTCTATGTTCCCTTCTTCTTTGTACAAGAATAATACTTCCGACAGGTAAAGGTTTAACTTGTTGTTCAAGTACGGAACGCTTTTTTCTTCCTCGTTTCTTTTCGATTTGGGTATATTCTACAATTGGTATATATTGGTAGAATTTTTCTAAATCTACTTGGAGATTAGATACAGCTATAACTGTTGTTGTACTGACTGTGATAGCCTCGAATGGTTTAATATCTCCTTGTGGGGAGATAATTCTTTTAAGTTCTTGTTTATTAGCGGGTTTAGAGTGTTTTTTAATAATGTCTGTCATTTTTTATATAAAATTAATTCCTACTTAAAGAAGCTTTCCTTTAAATAAGAATTATTTTATTTTTAAATTTCATTTTAAGTAATTTTTTTCTATCTTATCTCCTCTAGTAAGTAAAACGTATAACATGAGTAACGTCAAGAAATTACTAACCAATAAAATTAATAAAGACAATATTGAAGTACAATTACACGATGTTTACCAATATTTAAACGACTTAAATATAGATTGTATACACAAACAATATACAGATATTTACACCATACAGTGCTTTCTTTCCTCTAAACTAAAAGAACACAACACAAACACAAATTTAATCAGTATGCCAACAAAAGATTTCCCAGATTTATTCCACACAATTATACCAATAGGTTCAAAAAGCAAACAAGGTGATGTATTTCTCGTCACATTTAAACACAAACAAAAATATATCCCTGTCATCTTAAAATATGGAAAAGACGAAAGCAGAGAACTAGAAATCGTATTACACGAAGTTTCCATAGGATTCTTTTTAAATCACCTCAGGGCAGACGGAAATATAAACTTTATGTATACATACACTCCATTCTATTGCAGTACCGGGAAAAAAATGTGTACATCAACAAAATTAAATAACGTCACAACATGTGCTTTCTTCGAATATATAAAAGGGGATAATGTATCAAATACCTTTAAAAAAATGTGCAAACAACAGAAAGACTCTATCTCTCTATTTATCCCACTATATCTCCAAATTGCACTCGCACTAGCAGATGCACAAGCTTGGTGTAAGTATATGCATTATGACCTCCACGATGAAAATATAATGATTGTAGAAAACAAAAAGCCTGTAGACATAACATACAAACATATTGGATATAAATTAAAAGACGTAGAACACACAGGAGTTATTATAGATTATGGTAATAGTATTCTTTTGTCTCCAACGGATAAAACCTTATTTATCCATCCCTTTATAGATGCTAAAATAAAATTAAAATACTTTGAAGATTTGGCATACACAAAGAATCCATTTATTAGCTGCTATGATATATTTCATTTCTGCATGATGTGTTTAAGTACGCTTGCATCTTGTAATGACATTGCAACAGATAGTATAAAGAAATGCTGGAAAATATGTATGACATTTTTTATCCATAGATTACAACACGTTACCGTAAGTAAAGAATGCAAAGATTATCTTACTAAACAAAGATATACTCCGAATCATTTATATTACCGTTTAAGTATAGAAGATAAAGAATTAGTAAACATAGACTTACGCCATTATTTAGAATATTTAATCCATATTATACAACCTTCTAATTTAATTCGTATTTAAAAAAATATATTTACTTTTAATTATATATATCACGGAAAGAGATGAAGCGTTCCAAATCAGGTATATTATTATGCTTATTAGACACCCCAGAAGAGATAACTGTGGAGGAGAAAGAAGAATTAATTGGATTTATACGGAAAGAGTATTCTGTAACGTTTTGTTTAAAAGATTTGCATGAAAATAAGGAAGAAATATTAGAGTTTCTGCGAAAAAATCATGAAGAATATGTAACTTACTTAAAAGACATCATGATTCGCTAAATTGATTTTTTTTACTTACTACTTCTTATAGTAATAAGATACAATAGATAAGATGGAAGACATACCTGAACCTTATGTAGAATATGTGCGTAAAAGCGATTTAGATGGATTATTGTTACGATTATATACAGATAGATTAGTAGATTGGTTTAAGTGGGTTTATTTATGTTTTGAGTGTAAGTTTCCGGTAAATAAGATTGTAGAGGTGGTTGATTTGGTGAATGAGAAGTCTAGTAAAATATGTCGGGTAAACTGGGAGAGAATGGATGTAGAGTGTATGGAAATGTATATTACGGATGAAGTGAGAGAAAAATACGGAGATGAAATTCGGATGATACAGTTTCTTGTAGATATGCGGAAGTATTCTACTTGTAAGCTTGTGAGTGGTAAATTTTATTACTTGTTTGATAGACGAAGATATGGATCAAAGATTGAAGACTTTTTAAACTGATTTTTCTGAGGAAAGACTAGTATAGTTTAAAAAGAAGAATGAGGCCTATCATTAGGAAAGATTATAGCAGTCTTGTTCATAGATTAATAGAAGAAGACCATTATTTAGATGAAAAGTTTAATAATGCATTTCTTAATGGAAACAATAAAGAAATGAAACAATGTATTAAGGATATGTTTAAGACTCATCCTGATAATGAATATTCTATATCACTTGATGCTATAGTTAGAGAACTTACTGTGCAAGATAATGTACATATGCTTAAATATATATATAATAATTATGCAAACTGTGGAATATACCCTCCATCCGTTTTATTTATAAAATTAATGGATATATGTGTGCATTATAATTCAAAAAAGTGTTTACATTTCTTACTAAGTAAAGGATTAAAGTTTAAGGATGTTAATGAATTGGTTAATTCGTTATTAATTGATTCCCAAGAAGGATACGGAAAGAATTTAATTACTTATATCCTTTCATACGGATATACTGTAGATATTTCTAGAAAATATATATTAGAAGCTATTTCTAATTTTAATTTTAAATTTATTAAAGAATGGTTTAGAATTAGAAAAGATTATAGCATAAATGAGCATAATCATATTTACTTAAAGAAAGCCTTGCATATAAAAGCTCCTTTAGATATAAGCAGAGGTATTGATAATGACGATATAATAAATAAATATCTATTTTATAGACTAGGTTATCATGTGAATTATTTAATAGACCTTGGTTCAGAATACAGATTTAGTAGTGATTATCCATTACGCATATCTTGTGCAAAAGGTCATCTTATATTGACTACCTATTTTTTATCTTTAGGATGTGACCATACATTAAAGAATTGGTGGTGTTGGAGAATGGCTGTAAAAAATAATCATTTGCATATCATATATGAACTTGAATTATACAATAGTAAACGTTATAGACAACTGTTAGTTCCGTATAGTATGCTTATGAAGTATGTGATTAGAACAAGAAATAAAAATTATGAAATGGTATATGAGTATCTCAAAGAACAAAATGAAAAACAACAAGAAAGAGTGAGAAAACTTATACTTAATAATGTTAATATTTTATATTCCGATGTAGTTGGTATTATTGTTAATTATTTGTAATAAACATACGTTATTTTTAGATGTAAATCATCTAAAAATGAATACTTACTATTGTGTATAAACTCACAGTAAATTATAAAAGTTCCTCAATAATTTCTACTTTATTTTTATTATTTAAGGTAATGTCTTTAGTTGTGTCAAATTCCCAATAGAAATCCCTTGGAGAACTTGTTCCTAAACATATTTTCTTAATAAAGGTAACACTATTGCCGCTTTTATTTCTAGCCCAACTTAAACATGGATGTCTTGCAATTTCTTTTCCCTTAGAACCATCTTTTTTAACTTCATACTGAATTACAGGTATGGTATATCCGCATAACCCAGATGCAATTGCGTGTTTGATATTATCTTTTGGAAGGACCCATTCTAAGTTATCTGCATGATTATTATCCTTTTTTCCATCTATATGGTTAACAACTAAATCGTCGTAGTCAGACAAAGTATTTCTTCCCTCTATTTTATGATATGCATAACAAATAAGTCTGTGTATTTTATAATCACATTTGTTAATTATGCATGTTTTGTATCCTTGTTTATCTAATACTCCTGTATTTAACATTCCTGTAAAAATATTTTCGATGAATCCGCTTTTATAAAACTTATAGTTAAAAAACTCTGATAAAATAACATTTTCTTTTTGGGCATCTTCTGATAAAACTTCTTTATTTACTAGATTATTTTTCTTTTTATTAGATGGTGTGTAATATTTCGCATTATTTTTACACATTTCTCTAACTTCATTTGTTCTTCCCCAAACAAATAAGTTATCAATATGTAAACTGTTAGTTTCAGTATTTTTGAATTCTACATGTGCATGTTTAGGGTATTGCTCTAATAATTCATAGTATTCTAACTTAAAAATTGTACCCATCATTTTTTTAACGTAATAGTCTTTATTATTTACCTTAATACTCCAGTCTTTTTTACTGATAGTAACTGGTTGTAAATCAAAACGATAAAATTTACCACTTCGTGTTGCATAACATACTTCTCCTGGGAATAATTCTTCTCCATCAATAACTGGGTTTGTATTTCTAATTGGTTGGGATGTTCTTTCTAATTTTATACAATTTGTACATTTCGTTGATTGTACTTTCTTTAAGTTATCTTTTAGTCTATTTAAGGTTGTTATTGTTTGTATTTTACATCCATTGCATTCCATCGTAAACTCACTGTTACCTGTAACAACAGTATCAATATTAGAGATTATTTTTGCATTTTTTACATCTTTTACTAAAGATAAAGCTTCTTTATGAATCTTATCTATATTTTGTTGTTTTTTTTGCAATCTTTGTTTTTCTTTTGATAATGGTTTAAGAACTGCTTCAAGATTCAAGAACGAGTTGTTAATAGAATTGTTATCTACATGTTTTATAGTATAATCTGTAATATAATCTTCGTATGAAAGATCTAAATTTCCAAATGCCATCATAATTAATATATCTAGATAGTAACACTTATCCGTTTTTTTACCGTCTGTATTAGTATAATAACGCAGTTCACTTCTTCCGTCTTTTGTAATATTACATTCTACCCATTTATTATATTTCTTGTTATATATGGTACCATCGCTAAAAAATATTAAGGTATCAAACATGTCAAACTCCATATTTTTTATTGTTGAATCCTTCATCTTATCTACAACAGAAACGTCTGGATTTTCTGTTTTATATTTATTATTAGGATGACTTCTATTTTGAGACAATATATCAGAACGTTTGACAAATACAATGTTATCAATGTTTGGTTCTAAATTATTATCTTCTCCAAAACGTGCACAATAGTCTTTGTCATCCGCAAGTTCCCAGTTATTTACTTTAAATAACCTTGCCATTTCCTTAACAATATGTACATGTTCTGCCCCTATAGTTACTGTATTATTATCATCAGGCGTAAGTAATTCGCTAGTTTTCTTACTCATTACCTTTCCGTCTTGAGTCACCCAACATTGAGAACATTCTTTCCAGACTGTACCTTCTTTATCTACATAGGTTTTCTTGATATTTTTATCAAGAGCCCAGTATTTAACTAAATCTTTCTTTTTACAACACCCACGCTTATACTCTGGATTTTCTTTAAGTTTCTTTATTTCTTGTTCTTTGATATTATTCCAAGAAGCTTCCCTTAACTCTCCACAGTTACAAATAAGTTGAAATTTATCACCATTATTAAATATTTGTTCTAGAGAGAATCCTGGAGCAAACGTATATCCAAGTAATTTAAAACTTTCAGTAATATTTTCCCTTACTTTATTAGCTTTTGTTTCATTAATGTTTGATTTTACAACATCTTTGTCATCATTGGTGACCTTTGCTGATTTACGAACTTTAGTAGCGGTTGACATCTTGTAGACTAATTGATTGCTAAAATATATTTTATAGTATAAATATATTTCTTTAGATATCTTTTTGAAATAAAAATCAATTTTATATTTTTTAGTTTTAGAAAAAGATTTCTTATAAAATCGGAAATCCCAGAGCCCCACCTGAGATGCGCACAATATTATGATTAACACCGACTACGATGGTTTCAAAGGTTTGTAATACTGGTGCACCATTGACTTGAGAAGTAGTAGTAGAAGAAGCAATAGCTGCATCAGAAGCACCAAATTGGAAAGAAACATTGGTTAACTTACCATAATTGGTAGAACCCATAGGATTAGTATTAACTAAATCCAAAGTATAAGACATCAAGTGATAACCAGTCTCAGTAGGAATAGAAACTGCATTATACCATGGAACAACCAAAGAGAAATAATCAGAACCCATATTAACTAAACGAGCAGTATTCTCATATAATAAAGAAGTTTGTCTAATTGGATCAGATGCATAACCTGGGAAGAAATCTAAACCAGTTGGATATGGAACTAATTGACCAGAAGTATAATTAGAATACTCAGATGCAACAGTCTTATTTCTAACAGAGAAGAATAAAGCCTTAATAGAATGAGCAAAACGAATATCAGTTTGTGCAACATTTGCTGGAGTATATTGAGTTCTTGGTGCAGTTTGAACTTGCTCAATTAAAATATCTCTTGGTGCTTTACCCATTTGAGTTCTCTCAACGTTAGAGACAATAGCATACTCTGCCCACATATCAACAGGTAAGTTCAATTGTTGGTCAACCAACATAGAACGAGTAACTGGAATAGTATATTGACCAGCAATTGGAACAGTAGACCAATTAATATTATCCAAGTTTAAGACATCACCAATATCACGGAAAGTAACATAATGAATCATATCATTATATGGGATAGCTGCAGTTGGTAATGCAATACCAGTATCACGAGAATAGAAAAATGGTAAAGGAATATCTAAAATTGCAGGTGGCAACTTACGAATAGTATAACCAGTACCATTTGCTGGTAAAACAGAACATGGATTATTTAAGACTGGAATATTACCAATCATATTGTTATAACCATTTCTCTTACCTGCTGGAACAGTAAATGCTGCCCAAAAATCTAAATAGAAAGAATCCATACGCTCAGCAACTAAATCATTGAAAGAAATGTTGATTTCACGAATTAAATTGTGACCTAAGTTCTTAGTCCAACGTAAAGCACAATCTTTTGCTTGCCAACCATTACCTGGAGTACCAGAAATAATTTGGGTATCAGTGGTATAACTTAATTGAACTGATGGTAATTGAACTCTTAACCAAGTTCTTAATAAATAATCACCAGCACGAGAGATTTTATAACCCCAAGATTGACCAAATCCTGGATTACCACCAGAAATTGCTAAAACACAAGGTGCAACGGAAAACCAGGTTGCTTTTCTTAATTTCTTAACAAAATAGGTAACTGCATCAGTACCACCGTAGAAATATTTCTCTGGTTCGTCGTAAGTTGCAAGATCGACGAAAGCTGCGGTCAAGTTAGAAGAAGTAGTATTTGCTGCCATTGTAAATTAATTCTTTTATTTATAAGATAAGAAAAAAATTCTTAAATTTATATTTTTGCACTTTTTTTTTTCTTTTTTTCTTTCCTCTTTTAACCCATCAAAAAAATTTATAAAATTTTATTACTATCTTTTATACATACAAAGTAATAAAATAACCAAATGAATAACCTCCCAAAATTCTTCTTCTCTTTACAAACAAACATACAAATGTACCACTGGCAAACAGATAGTTTCGCACGTCATAAAGCAACAGACGAATGTCTACAACAATTATCCGGTTTAATCGACAAATTTATGGAAATTTACCAAGGAAAATACGGAAAACTAGCAAAAGGAACAACAACCATTACTATATCCTCACTTACTGACAAACAAGCAACTGACTTACTACGTCACTGCATAAAATATCTATCTAATATTACTCACGAAGAACCAACCATAAAACAAACAGACTCTGACTTATTAAACATACGAGACGAAATGATAGGAATACTTAACCAAACACTCTACTTATTCACCTTTCATTGAACCAAACAATATCTCTTTTTAGAAGGAGATGTAGCATAGGTTTCATCAACCTGTTCCGCAACTTGGTTACTTACTAACTCACCTACTTTCTCACTAACTGGCTCAATAACTGGTTCAACAACTGGCTCACTGACTGGTTCATTGACTGGTTCAACAACTGGTTCAACAACTGGCTCACTAACTGGTTCAATAACTGGCTCACTAACTGGATCAACAACTGATTCAATAACTGGTTCAGTATTTGATTCAACAACCTGTTCAACAACTGGCTCACTAACTGATTCACTAACTGGCTCAACAACTGATTCACTAACTGGTTTAACAACTGATTCACTAACTGGCTCACTGACTGGTTCACTAACTGGTTCACTAACTGGTTCGCTGACTGGTTCACTTACTGGTTCGCTGACTGGTTCAGTATTTGATTCAACAACCTGTTCTGCTACTGGTTCACTAACTGGCTCACTAACTGGTTCACTCACTGGTTCAACAACTGGTTCACTAACTGGCTCACTGACTGATTCTGCTACTGGTTCACTAACTGGCTCGGTATTTATTTCTGCAACTTTCTCACTGGATGACTCAGTAGTTTGCTTACTATTGTCTTCTCCTGAAGATTCATTGGAATTCTCTTGTTTAGCTTGCTGAGATTTCTTGTGTTTATTTTTGCGACTCATGTTTATTAATTAAGCAATATAAATGATTTAAATTTGTAAAAAAGTAATACATTTTTACTTTTTGCTTTAAAAATGTATTACTTTTTTTGAAAAAATAAAAAAAAAATAAATTCTAGCACTATAAATAAAAAATAAAATGAGTACAACTGAAACTAAAAAAATGATTTTGGATGAAAAATGGGTTAAAGTTACTGTATTAGTTTTTGTAGCTATCGGTGCAATAAATTGGGGTTGTGTCGCAATGAAATGTAACTTAGTCGATATGTGTTGTAAAAACAGAAAAGTTCAATCTGTTTTATACGGATTAATCGGCTTAGCTGGATTAATCGCTTTATACTATGCATATAAAGCATATTACGGTCAAGAGGAATACTACTCTCCACAATATTATGATTATACCTCATCTGTAGGTTTTGGTGACGGTGAATACGTAGGTGTTGAAGATTATAATTCATTCTCTATCTAAATTACTATTATGTAACTATATTTATACATAAAAAACGTATGTATAAAATAAATTAATTAAGAATTCTGTATCATTTCTTCAATTAATCTATCAATTGTATACTCTGACTTCCACCCTAATTTTTCACGAGCTTTAGAAGGATTACCCACTAAGTCACTCAACTCATTCGGACGATAATAACGTTTATCAACTACAATCGCCAACTCATCATTAATATATCCTTTTTCATCCTCTGCGTTCCCTTCCCATCTAACAGAATGCCCATAATACTGAACCACCTTTTCAATAAATTGTCTAACAGTAGTACGAACACCACTTCCTAATACGTAATCTTCTGGAACGGACTGTTGTAATATCATCCACATTCCTTTTACCATATCTTTTGCATGACTCCAGTCACGACTGCTATCAAGACGACCTATATGTAAAGGATGCTTGGTTGATTCAGAGGAAAACCAATTATATTTTGCCCACAATACGATTTTTTTTGTTACAAAGTTATCACCACGTCTAGATGACTCATGATTTTGAAGAATACCATTCACTGCAAACATTCCAAACGCATCACGATAATGACGTACCATATGATATGCATATAACTTTGCGATCGCATATGGAGAAACAGGATTCATAGGACTATTCTCATCTAAAGAAGTTAAATGATGTGTATTTAACGTATTTCCATATAACTCACTGGTAGATGCCTGATATACTCTTGTTTTTTCACCCATACCCAATATACGGATAGCTTGTAATATATTTAGTGGACCTAATGCATCAACATCCATAGTATATTTTTCCAATTGAAAACTAACTGCAACATGAGATTGTGCTGCAAGATTATATATTTCATCTGGTTTATATTTACTTATAATTTCAAATACACATGCAGTATCACTTACATCTCCGTATATTAGTACCAATTTTTCACGAATATGGTCAATCCTTCCTGTATTAAAACTACTACTTCTGCGCATAACACCAATAATGTTATATCCTTTTGTTAACAGAAGTTCAGAAAGATAACTACCATCTTGTCCAGTAACTCCAAATATAAGTGCAGTCTTTGTCATATTTATTTATTTACAGGATTATCCATTTAAATTGATATTTTCATTAATTTTCTAGATACTTACTAATATATGCTATAACTATGGATTTCTCCAATAAATCATATAAAGACTTGCAACAGTTATGCAAAAAATATCAAATAAAAGCTATAGGTAGTCAACAGATACTTATACAACGGTTAACAGACTATCTACATTCTTCAAATACGGATAAAAAACAAGCTGACTCCTTTATAGATGAAATCACAAAGGGAGTGGAAGAATTAGACAGTAAATATATCCGTCAAGAGATAGATTCTAGAAAGGTATATTACAAGCGAGAAGAAACAAAGATGATATTTAATTTAGCAATTTGTTTTACTGACTATATACGTAATAATGAATACAGATGTAGAACGTTATATCCTATTATAACCGATTATCATTCAAAAGTAAAAAATTGTTCCTTTTTGTTAGAGCGTAAGTTATTATTTTTGAATGCAATATGTTCCCTATTTTTTAGAGAAATAGAAGAAAATAAAGAAGAAAATACACCAGACGAGGTTATTGATGAATTACTGGATGGAGGACGTCAAACATTGAAAGAATGTGGTTTTCTGAAATAAAACCATATTTTATACATTTTTTAAACAATTATTCTGTTTAAAAAAGAAATTAAAGTTATAATAAATTTTTAGCCATAACAAGACGTTTATTATTCTGTTGACATGCGACTACAAACGGAAATATATCGTATCCTTTTGGGACAACTTTTCTTGCAAGACGTGCACATTCAAATACACTTCTTGGACGTATACTTAATATTTTCTTAAAGGCATAACCTGGATTACTTTCTTCTTCTGTTAAAAAATACTCAGTTATATATTTTATAGCATATATTAGGTACAATGCTAAGTTTAATAATAGCAAAAAAGTTATAGTTTGCATCGTTCTTTATTACAAAGTACAAGATTTAAATCATGAAGTAAAAAAATAGTAGTTAAAGAATTCGTTTTTATTACAAATTAAAATCTCAATATGAGTCGCGACAGATTACGTGAATTAATGAAAAAGCACAAAGAAAGTAGAAATGAGCGTTTACAAAAAAGAACAACTGCAGATGCAGAAATAGAACGTTTTACAACTATCACTCCAACTCCAAAACCAACTAACATAAGCTCTATCTTAACACAGCCAACTCCAAACGTAAACCGTAATCCATTTACTCCATTAGTTATGCCAGACAGATTAGATAATATTATCAATGGAGGTGTCTCATCTGAACCTACTCCACAACTGGTCCCTCCTACACCTAAACCAGCAGTTATCCCTACTCCGCAATCAGTTGCACCTACTCCTAAACCAGCAGTTATCCCTACTCCGCAAGTAGTTGCTCCTACTCCTAAACCAGCGGTTATCCCTACTCCGCAAGTAGTTGCTCCTACTCCTAAACCAGTGGTTGTCCCTACTCCACAAGTGGTTGCACCTACACCTAAACCAGCAGTTATCCCTACTCCACAAGTAGTTGTCCCTACACCTAAACCAGCAGTTATCCCTAATCCGCAAGTAGTTGCTCCTACTCCTAAGCCAGTG
>JACCDO010661707.1_pt1 | contig 46719 bp, 35 predicted proteins | sample 7446101 | NCBI WGS metagenome assembly JACCDO01 (sample SAMN15323440, study PRJNA562643) | freshwater metagenome | isolation source: river surface water | place: USA:Blue River Watershed | collected 2017-08-16 | reverse complement strand
TTCCTGCTAAATCTAGAGCAGTTTGACATTCTCTTCCAGTTAATCCTTTAACACTAACATCTACTAATATTAAATGATTATCTGTTCCATCTGAAATTATTTTAAATCCATTATGTTTTAATCTATTTGCTAAAGCTCTTGCATTAAATATAACTTGTTGTTGATAAATATGAAATTCAGATTGAGATGCTTCATATAAACAAACAGCTTTAGCTGCAATAATATGCATTAATGGGCCTCCTTGAATACCTGGAAAAACCATTGCATCTATTTCTTTAGCATATTTTGCTTTACACATTATCATTCCACCACGAGGACCTCTTAATGTTTTATGTGTAGTAGTGGTAATAAAATCTGCATAAGGTATTGGTGATGGATGATTATTAGTCGCGACTAAACCAGCAATATGTGCTATATCAGCTAATAATAATGCTTTAACTTCTTTTGCAATTTCTCCCATACGTGCAAAATCTATGATACGAGAATATGCACTTGCACCAACTGTTATCATTTTTGGTTTTTCTTTTCTAGCAATTTCTGCTAATTCATCATAATCAATTAAGCCTGTATCTTTATTAACACCATAATGAATAATTTCAAAAAATTTACCACTAAAATTAGCTTTATTACCATGTGTTAAATGACCTCCATGAGATAAATCCATAGTTAACATCTTATCACCTGGTTTTAACATGGCAAAATACACAGCCATATTTGCACTAGAACCAGAATGAGGCTGAACGTTAACATGTTCTACCATTGCTTCTGGTGTGCTAAATAATTTTTTTGCTCTATTTATTGCTAATTTCTCAATATCATCAACAAACTCACACCCTCCATACCAACGTTTTCCTGGATATCCTTCAGCATATTTATTTGTTAGAATGGAACCTTGTGCTTCCATAACTGCTTTACTTGTAAAATTTTCACTAGCAATTAATTCAATACCTTCTTGTTGTCTTATTTTTTCTTTTTTTATAATATTATAAATTTCAGTATCAACTAATTCTAAATTCATATATTATATATATATTATATATATATTTCTAAATTACTAAATATTTCATTAGTATCCTTGTCTCTATTATTATATATAATTAATTTGATTGCTTTTTTACGTGTTTCACTAAAAGATTTGCTATCTTCCATTTTATCAATAAATCTTTGAATTGTATTCTGTTGTGCTTCAGTTAGTTCATCAAAGTGAGCTTCGTGAAATCCCATTATATCACTCATACGATGCAATATTAATTTGTCTAATAATTCATCTTTTGTTGTTGCAATAAATTGTTTTTCTTTATCATCAAATATATAGCCAATATTATTTGCGACACTTGTAATTAAAATACTCTTAAATTGTGGAAATGCATCATTACAATGAACCATTTTAACTAATTCTGATAAACAATTATAATTTTTTTTAAGAATACTAATTTTCTGTTTTTTACTTAAAACATTTTCTAATTTTTCATTACCTAATGCTATTATATTATAATTATTTATTACTCTATTATTATTATTATTATTAGCAATAGTATTATTAGAAATATTATTATTATTATTATTTTTATATTTATTAGCTAAAGCACGATTTATTTTTTCAATAGTCCTTGGATGCGCTTTACATTCTTTATTCATCTTAGTTAATTGATTACGGGATATAAAATTCTTTAAGAATTTTATATCCTATCGTAATCGTGTTTATGGATAGGATTGAAAATCGATGATTTTCAATCCCCATAAAAATAATAACTCTTTTAATGATGCAATTTCTGATAATGCTTCTTTTAACATTTCGTTTTCTTTAATAATTGCTTCTTTCTTTTTACAACTACTTGATTGATGAACATGCATATTATCAATTCTTGTAAATTTCTTATTACAATATTCGCAAATATATTTTTTTTCCTTAATGCCTACAATATCATTTTCAGTTAAATTCAGGTTTTTACCAGGTTGGTCTAAGGTATTTTCAGGTTTTTCCCGTATTTCTGACGTATAGTCAAGTATATCATTGTCATTTATGATTTGATGTTGAGTTTTATTATGATACCAAAAAGTTTTATAAGATTTGTATTTTTTGTTGCAACTATTACAATAATATTTATTGATTTTTTCCATAACTATATATAATAATATATACAAAAATCATTTATTTATATGGATATCCATAAATTTATCCACAAATTATCCACATTTTTATCCATATTTTATACTTAAATGACGATATCCATACGGAGGAAATACAAGTGTGTGTGTAAGGCATATTATTATAAGATTTTTATAGGGAAAAAATTTAGTATTTTAATTAATAATTTTTTAATTAAAAAACTTAATAGGTTTATTTTAATCATTTGATATTAGATTTTCAACAACATCATCATTGGGATCATTATCTTCATATAAATCATTTTCATCATATTCATCGATATCAAGTGCATTTTGTTCTTCTTTCATATCATATTCCTTTTCTTTATTAGCTTCTTCATCAATTTCCTTAACATTAACTAATTCTTGGTAATATCCAACAACACGCGATGACTCATCAATGTATGGTGCATCAACTGATAATACCGCTTCAAATTTTCTAATCTGACTATTTTCAATTGGTAAATAATAATTATAATAATTGTATTGAATTAATTTAACAATCATATAGCAAAGGTTTGTTCTAATAGCCGGTTGTTCGTTATATTCAACTAATTTATTAAGATTATAAACATAATAGAATAATAATAATGAGTCAGTATTATTAAGTTTATTTAATATTTTAGTTTCAGCCATATCATTAGTTATATTAATATGTGCTTTTTCTGGTAATTCTTTTAATGATGCATTATTTGTTATTGTATATAAATGTTTAAAAATAGGAGCTTTATTTTCTGGATCAGTTGTTTTAAAATTTCTAAGTGATTTTCTAAATTCAGATACCAATTTAAATTCTTCAACATTATATGGGTTTTCTTTTTCATTAGTTGCATTATTAATTTTCTCAATAATACTATTTGTTCTTTGGATAATTTGTCTTAAATTATTACAACGTATTCTAACTAATTGTTTTAATATATAATTTTTATTATCTTTATTATATTTATTTACTATATGTCTAACATTAATATATTCATGTTCCAATCCAATCATTAACAACATATCACGAACACTATGGATTACTTCTATATATTGATTACTTCTATAATTTTCGAATTTTTTATTATCTTTGCTATATCCAAGATAATTCTTTGTTAAAGTATCATAGTAAACATAAGCACCGTGTATTTTATCATGATAATAAATAACATCTCTCTTATAATAAAAGTGATCTTCTTTAAACATTATTTTATCATCACTTGATAAAATTACAATTTCATTTTTAATACTATTACCAGTATAATCATTTCTAATAATATAAAGTGTATCTTTCAAATATAATGTTTTATTAGCTACTTTAATACGAGCACCAACATTTTTAATTAATAAATCAATAAAATCATCAATATAATTTGATATTTTACCCTCAGTAAATTTGTCATAGCGCTGATTTAATACAACCATTATTTTTAAATCATGCTGTCTTCTATTTTCTACTTTTTCAAAATATTTTCTAATAATATCTAATTGTGCTATTGCTTTCATATCAGACCGTTTTCTCAAATTCTTTTCTAATTTAAATAATTCATCAGATTTATATTCATGGGTTGAAACATTTATTTTGCATTTATTGCAAATATTTGTATTAATATCAATATCATGAATATCACCAGATATACAATGAATATTAGCTAATTTTCTTAAATATAACAATCTAACTTGATTAACTATACCAACACTATTTCTATGTTCTTCTTTAATCAAATCATTATATTTAGTATTACATAAAGAACATACTATTGTACCATTATTAAAACTCCATTCATGAAATTTACCATCAGGACAATTAGTGAATACATCAATATCATAATCAAATATTTCATGTTCTGTTATATCAATTTTATCTCTTCTTGTATCACAATATTTTTTATCTTCAGTTAATAATAATTGTTTGGTATCAATTTTAAGTTCTAATATTTTATCTTTCTTACTAATGAAACTATATTTATTATTTTCAATAACAACTTTTTGTTTTATCATATCATTTAACATTTTATAAACATTAGTATCCATATATGTATTTTTAATTTTTTGCATCAATCTATTAACAATTAATTCATATTGAAAGTTCTTATCTTTACTCATATTTGCTTCAACTAATGTATTCATTAAATCAATAACGGTGTTAATAATAACTTTTTGAATACTTATAATTTGTGTTTTATCATTCTTAGGCCATAACCATATATAACTATTTGTGAGAATGCATGCAAAATAAAATATAACGTATCCTAATAATGGGATATTACTAATGGCTATTTTTTCCTTGTCATTTAATCTTAAAAATAATTTACCAAATACTGATTCTCTAATTTGGGAGAAGATAAAGAAATTACAGAATTTATCATCTTTGAAGCTTAATATTTGGCCGGTATTAATATCCGATATTAACATTAAAATAATATAGGCCAAAATATTGTTATATTTAATTTGTTTATAATAATCAGTATCCATTGAGCTTGTTAAGAAGATATCATCTTTTAATTCGAAAAAGAATAAATTAGTAAAATCTTTTGCTATACCATAACTTTCTACAGCTAATTCAATTCTATTCTTTGGTTGATTTTTTAAATAAGCAGTATGTAAGAGAACCATATCAATAACATCTTTAATTACCATTTTTCTTCTTAATTTAATAGTCGGTGTATTACCAATATAATATTGTAAATTCATAGTGTAACATATTTTTTCAATATTCTTCTCAATATTACGAATGGTTCTTGTGTATTTTTCATATTTTGGTAAACTTTCTAATTTACTACTAATTGCTAAATTAGTTGTTAAAAATGTATCTAATTCTGCTACATATGTTCCTTCATACACATATTTCTTCAAATCTAATAATTCAGAACAACTTTTACATATATATTCATTTCTTTCATTAGTTTTAACATATTGCTTAACAAAGTCAAATATAGCTTGATTAAGTATTTCATCATTCTTTCTTGAAATTTTACCTAATTGTAGCCATTTAATATAATGTAAACATATTGGCTGGGTTGAAATACTTTCTAAATCGATATGTTCTTCTTTTTGTCCTAAAATTATTATTCCATCTTTCTTTTTAATTAATTTAGCTGTTGGTATTTTAATAATGTTCTTTTCTTTAACTTCTGGGACTTTTATTTTTTTATCTTTAAAATTCATGAAATATTTTCCTAAAATATCATATTCAAAATTAACTGAAATATTAGTAGTGAATTTATATTGATTTTGATAATTATGAATTATTTTTAATGTATCATAAATATTATTTGGTTTTAATTCTTCCAACTTTGTATAGACTATATTTCTTTCCAAATCAATATAATGCTTAAATAATTCACTAAGAATATTTTCAATAATTTTAGAAGTATCTAAAGAACTGACATTTTTATATTCTTCTAATTTAACTTTATCTAATTTTGAATCAAATAACCAGTAATATAATTTATCATCCTTATTAATATTCAAATTATCATTTGAATTTATCATTAATTTATACATTGCACTATAACCATTTTGATTGATTGTTCTAATATCAATTAAATCAGATATATTATTACATTCTAATAATTTTTTACTATTAATCCCAGATTTATTATAAATAATACCAATAACATTTAATGGGATATCACTATGACCCATTCTTAATTCTAATTTTCTTTTCTTATTGCTTTCAGATTTATTTTTATATTTGATATTAGTATGACGTAAACCTTGAACTGGTAATGTTGTTCTTAATCTAAAACCATCTCTGCTAAAATCCTTATAATTTAAGTAAGCATAATATCTCATATTTTCTAAATCAACTAAATAATCTAAATCTGCAGTATTTTCACTAAAAGCTAATTTATTAACAATTTTAACCTCTTCAAAATCATTATATAAAACAGCATCTTTATAATCTAAAGATTTGAAGAACAAATTCATTGCATCTAATTTTAATTTTTGATTTTTTTCATAAATAGAAGAATACATATTTGCAACTTTATTAATTTTATTTATAATGTATTTTATTTTGGTTGCATCCCGTTCTTTTAATTCTCCAGTAATATCTTTATCATATTTCTCACTATTTTTGTGAAATCTAATAAAATCTTCAGTTATAGGAATAAATATTTTATTGCTGAATAAGAAATCTAAAATTTTAGTATTACCAATAATATTTAATTCTTTTTCTTTTTTATGGTCTTCTAGAAATTCATAATATTCATTAGCCATATTATAGCTGAATAATTCTGAACGAGTTGTATCAGATTTTAATAAATTTTGAAGAAAAGTGAAATCAATTAATTTTTCTTCTTTAGATACAACTATATCGATATATTTATATTCAGCTTCATCTAATTCTGTTTCTTGTAATAATTTAATGATATCATTTTTTTCTTCTAATAAATAAATTTGTTTGAAAATTAAAGTTTTTAAAAGATTATGAAAATTATCTTCAATAAACAAAAATTTTTCAAAATAATCTTCACCAATACTATTTAATAAAGTTATTGTTGTTCCATATTTAATTGGATCATTATTAATAATTATCTTTATTCTTTCAATAGTCTTATGTTCTCTTAATTTTATAATATCTTTAATAATAGAAAACATAACGATTATTTTAGAATTATTATGACTATTATAAAAATTGTTTATATTAAAAGTACTATCTTTAATGTTTTTACTAGTTTCAACAATATTAGTTATAAATAAATCACGGTCGCCTTTATAATGATAAGCAATGCCTAAATATATATAAAAAGCACAATAACGTTTAATAATTTCTATAATATATTTTGAGTGTGATTTTGAATTAATTAAGTCTTCAATTTCTTTAATATTTAATTCATTAATAAATAATTTAATAGTATCAATAATTTCGTTCATGTATTTAACAAAATTCTGGTCTTCAGAAAATCTTTCAAATACTTTTTTTTTCTTTAAAAATATATAAAAATTATTTATTATTCCATCAAATAAATTATCAATTTGATTTATATACATTATATATTATATTAATATTGATAAATATATTTTAATTAATTTTTATTATAAATATATTATCTCAATAATATTATATGAGTTCAAATTTATTTGTTAAATCAGATTTACACGATATCTTAACAACTACTGCATCACAATCAGATGCTCTCAATTGGTTAACAATTAGTGCTCCTAATAAATCACGCAATGCTATGCGTGGTGGAAATAATCAGAATGTAAGTGCTACATCTGATGTATTCATGTCTCAAATCAATGCTGCTGATATTAATGAATTAGTTAATATGCTTACCTCAGAACAACAAAACACAATGGTTGGTGGTGCTGATGCTACCTCAGAACTTGTACCAGGAACTGTTGTTCTCAGTGCTACTTCAGAATTAGCCGAAGGTGCCGATGATGCCACATCCGAATACAATAAGGCAGAATTAGAAGGTGTAAGCAATAGCCTCACTTCACCCATGGTTGGAGGTGGTGCTAAATCATGTGGCAGAAGTGCTAATGAAACTGAAACAGAACAATTAGAAAACCAATTACGCAATCTTCTTAGAGGAGGAGCAAAGAAAGGTAGCCGCAAAACATCCCGTAAGGGTAGTAAGAAGGGCAGCAAGAAACACAGCCGCAGAGGATCCCGTAAGGGTAGTAAGAAAGCTAGTCGCAAAGCATCACGTAAGGGCAGTAAGAAAGGTGGTTCATTAGTTGGTGGTGGTAAAAAACGCAGCCGTAAGGGCTCAAAGAAGGGTAGCAAGAAACACAGCCGTAGAGGTTCACGTAAAGGAAGCAAAAAATCATCAAAAAAGGGATCTAAGAAAGGTGGTTCATTAGTCGGTGGTGCTAAGAAATCATCTCGTAAAGGTAGCCGCAAAACATCCCGTAAGGGTAGTAAGAAGGGTAGCAAGAAGCACAGTCGTAGAGGTTCACGCAAAGGAAGCAAAAAATCATCAAAGAAAGGTGGTTCATTAGTAGGAGGTGCTAAGAAATCATCTAAGAAATCATCTAAGAAATCATCTAAGAAATCATCCCGTAAAGGTTCAAAGAAAGGTAGTAAGAAACACAGCCGTAGAGGCTCACGTAAAGGAAGCAAAAAATCATCAAAAAAGGGCTCTAAAAAAGGTGGCTCAATAGTTGGCGGTGCTAAGAAATCATCTAAGAAATCATCCCGCAAAGGCAGCCGCAAAGGCTCTAAGAAAGGCAAGGGTGGTGGTGGCAACCCTGGATTTATGGCATTCCAAAAATTAAAGAAACACGTTGCGGAGTCTCTTAAAATCCCCAATAGCGTCCAAGCTGCTAAAATCGCAGGAAAGGCTTTAAAGAAGATTAAGGAAGCCAACCCTGATATGGATAGTGTTAAAGCTGCTGCTGAAGCCATTAAAGAATTCGACGAACACATGGATAAATACAAGAAGATGTTATAAATATTAATCTAAGATTTTATTAATTTAATTAAAATTTATCGTAATAATAAATTTTAATTAATTTATTTCAATATATTAATTTCTTCCCCATCATTTAGTATTTCTAATACTTGTGCTTGTCTAGAATGAGAATCACTAGTATCAAATTGATTAAATGCCTTACTCATACCGACATCTGTTTGCCATACACTATTATTGCATTGACTCGTTATACCATTTTTTAATTGAGGTGTATGCCCCACATAAATTCTATTAACGTTATATATTTCTTTTAATGGTTGTAATAATTCAATACAATTATCAATTTTTGTTCCGAATAATCTAGTCCATAAAGGAGAAGTTTTTCCAGATAAAAATAAATCCTTAAATAATTCAGGTTGTTGCATTTCATTTAATAAGAATAATGTTAATAATTTATTCATGTCATCTATTTTATATTTAGCTATCATTTGTGGAACCATACCTGCATGAACGAATAAATTACTACCAATAATTAAAGCCATTTTCCTAGTACAAGCCAAAAAACTAGCAATTTTATTTCCCGGTTCAAATGCAGCTTTTCTTCCATTGTAACCATCTTCAATGATTGAACCGTTATGATTATAATTATCAAAATGACGAATATTACTATGTGAAACATAACTTAAATCTCCCATAACATTCATTAATTCATGATTACCTAATAAGCTATAAACAGCTCCACCATATTTAGTAGCTTTATTATGTAATTCTGTTAAAAAATATAATATATTGATGTCATCGGCTTCATCTACTTCATATTTATCTGGATCATTACAATTATCAACACCATTATAACGACAACTATCAATTTGGTCTCCAACTTGAACTACAACTGTATCTTTTCCTATCCATCTAATATTCGAAGCATTATGTGGAGTATTATTATCTATTAATTTAGCTATTTTTAGACATTTTAATAGCATATTCATATCACCATGAATATCACCAATAACTATAATTCTTCTAGTGGGTGGTAATATTGATGGTAAATATTTATTATCACATTTACTATTATAAATTTTATTAAAATCTTTTATGAAATCATCCATAATATATTATCTATAGAATTAAAATTATGCTGAAATTTCGATTTCTCTATTTATACCAAATCTTGATGTTCTCATTTTTTTATAATTTTTAATAGCTGTCGCAATTTGCGAAGGTCCTTTTGGTGCAGGTAAGTTTGATTTATTTATTTGTTCTTGAGCTGGATTATAAGACATTTTTTTATATAAATTTGTTTTTTTGAAGTGTTTAAATAAAAATGGAGATGAAACTAAAAGAACACCTGCCAAGATAATACAAATTACTACAGCTATGATAATATATTGAATATTATCCATAAATGATTTTTCTATTGTAGTAACTACCGCTGATACTGATTCTGTAATAGAATTAGAAGTAGTTGCACCTTGATCTCCCATAGTTGTAGTTTTATTTAACATATCTGTAGCAAGAGATTGTACATCAGTTGAAGTCATTTGTGATGATATAAAACATGTAAAATAATTATTAATAACATTACTTTGTTCTATTTCAAATGTCCCTCCATTAACTACGATCTCTTGTTTATTGTTAACAATATTTATTCCAGTATTTGACATTAAACATGTATTTATACTTTCTTGAGTTACTTGAGTATTAATTATACTGCTAACATATTGTGCTATATCTGTGCTACTATATGATTGTTCATTAATTTTATTTATAATTTGGGTTTGCAGAGTTATTGTAGTTTTATCACTAGACCCAACTTCTAATGCTTTTGATAAATCATTTCCAAATGCATTTAATTCGCCATCAGTTTGACTATTTTTAGTAATCTGTGCAGACGCATTAATTTGATTACTTAGTGCTGAATTCTGACTTACTTGAGACATTACATCGTTTTGAATTTGACTTGAAATAGTAGAAACAATATCATTATTTTGTACTATATTTAAGATAGAACTAACAGTAATTTGTAGCGAATTAGATTGGGTATCAGTTAATGTCCCAGTATTAACAATAATTGAAACGGAATCAAATATATTTGTACCAGATGTTGTAGATTTTATAGTTGCTTGTTGTGTTTGCAAAATATGTGAAGATACATTAACTGTTGATTGAGATATAACTTTAACTAATTGTGTATTTGTTTCATTAACTATATTGACAAGTTCATTTGTAACTGTTTCAGTTATGCTTTGGGTTTGTCCCATATATATATATAAATTGATATTTTAATATTTAAAAATCTAAATATAATTATAATGGGAAATATAGTAAGTGATGAAAATCAAAACTTAAAAGAAGGAAAGCTTAAAAGTATTATAGAAAATTGGGCTAATAATACATATGATGCAGGTTTAAACTATGGTAATACAAAAAAAATTAATCAATTATTACAAAAGAGAGCTTGTTGTACTAGACAAACAAGTATGTTAATTGGATTACCAATTATAGATGGTTCAAATGTAAATGGAGGATATTATCCAGTTAAAATACAATTATTTAATATTGATCCACAAAAGATAACAGACCCCTCAGAATGGGATAAATATTGTTTTATAGATAATGATAACAGTTATTATCAACTTCCAATAAATAAAGAAACAAACCCAGTCGCAAATCCTAATTGTACTGCATTATATACCAACTATAATACTGGTATTAGTGAAAATTTAAATTTGTGTGGGTCAATTGAAGCTGAAAGAACAATAAATTATAGTGATAATAATCAACAAATATCCTATGGGTTTTATGCAACTGATCCTGCAGTAATAGATTCTCAAAATAATCAATCTTTTAGAACTTTGGAAACATTGAATAATTACACTGATTGTAATTGTTTAAATTCAATATTAAGACTTATACCAAATGCTGATAAAATACAACAAATGGAACAATTAGTACAATCAAATGATACTTTTTGTACTTCTTGTGCCAGTGAAGGTATATGCTACATTGAATCAGACCAAAAAGACCAATTTTTATGTTTAAATGTTTTGAATGTAGGAACAGAAATAGCTGAAAATAGCAGTAATATTATATATAATCAAAATTGTGGTACCATTAATCCACCATCTCCATCCTCTGGTATATCATCGTTATCGACGATATTTGAATATTCAACTATTGCAATTATATTTGTAGTTGCAGCAGTTGCTGGTTTAATTGCATCTGGAATTATAATATTATAATTCTAATTTCGTTCATTAGTTAAAGAAATATATTAAATTTTAATTAATGAGTGAAAATTTTATTTCAAAAGATTTTTTATCCAAAGAAAATACTACAATTTTATACAAACAAATAATAATGATGAATGAATTAAATAATTTATCAAAACAACAGAAAGATTTTATTGTATCTCAATTAATTGAAACTATGAAAAGAACTTATAAAACACTTGATTTAAAAAAAATAAATCAAAGTAATATAGATAATGTTAAAAAACAATATAATTCTATTGTTATTAAACAAACATCTGATTTGATTAAAAGTAATTTATCAAAATCAAATGATAATGTTAATAACATTATTAATAGAACTAATGAAAGAACATTTGAATCAATTAAAAAAACTATTCCAAAACCTACTGGAATTGATAGACCTATTTCATCCGGTACCGGTAATCCTGTATTACCTACTCAAATGAAAGTATCAGACGATTATTTGAAAAAAACTACTGGTGATTTAGCATCTAGATTAGCAGAATTAGAAAATAGTAGACGAGCAGGTAATAATGAACGCCCTGTTGATATACCAGATTGGTTAAAACCTGAAAGAGTTGGTAAACAAAATGATATTAGTATGCATACTCGTTCAGATAATGTTGAAAGAAAATTAGAAGGATTAGGTGGATTTGAAGATAATTTTAAAAAAGATATAGTTATTGATACTTCAAAATATTCAGATAATATATCAATTCAAGATAGATTAAAAAAATTAGAAGCAGAAAGAGGAATGCCAGTAAGTAATTCAGGTGGTAATGTTAAACAATCAAATGTTTCTGATATGTTTACAAATACTATACCATCAAATCAACCTCAACCACCGCGTCAAGATTATCAACCACCGCGCCAAGATTATCAACCTCAACCACCACGTCAAGATTATCAACCACCACGTCAAGATTATCAACCACCACGTCAAGATTATCAACCACCACGTCAAGATTATCAACCTCAACCACCACGCCAAGATTATCAACCTCAACCACCACGTCAAGATTATCAACCACCGCCACAATTATTGCAACAATTAAATGAAATGCAACAATTAATACACACATTAAAACAAGATAACGAACATTTAAAGGCTCAGATTAAAAGTGCTCCTCCTAATTTAAAAGTTCTTCAGATGGATATAAATAAAAAGGATGCAATTTATAATTTTCAATTTAATCCTATAAATAATATTATATCAATAAAATTATTATCATATAATTTACCTCAGCCTGTTTATAACATTATTGAAAATACAAATTTTGTATATAAAATGAATGAAATGGAACATTCTATAATGATACCAAAAGGAAATTATAATATAGATAATTTATTAAATTATTTGAATAAAAACAATGATTTAATCTTTTCAGTTGATTTTACACAAAAAGTTTCAATAAAATCAAAAGAAGATAATATTATGTTTGAGCTTAGTCCGAGTTTAATTTGTAATAAATTAGGTTTTATTAATAATTTATATGGTAGTAATATTTTAGCAGATAGAATTTATGATTTAAGAATGCCATCTAAATTATTATTATATATTAAGAATATAAATGCAGAAACACCAACTTTTGTGTTAAATTTTAATAATTCTAGTATATATAATTTACAATTTAATAATCCATATTCATTATCATCATTACAGATAGAATTTTATACAGAAGATAATGTATTATATAATTTTAACGATTTATTTTATAATTTAAACTTTGCGATAGAAATTCTTAATTAATTAAAATTTACATTTCTAAAATAAACATTTCTACAAGAATTCATTTTATCATCATCAGTTATATTATTAACAATTTCATCAAATGTTTCTCCTTCTAATACTCTTATAATAAAATTCATACTATATACACCGCACTCACTATTTTTAAATTGATGTTGAATTTTATTATATCTAACATCATAATCATTGGAATTATGATATCTTTTCATAAATTGTTCTACATTAAATTTTGTATTATGTTTTTTGTTATACATATAAGTTAATAATCTTCTAATAAACATATTAAGTCTTCTTTGAGGTTTCTTTGCAAAACTATCAAAATAATAAATAGTGTTTGTTTTTAAGTTTGCATAAAATGCAACCCAATGTGAACCAGATTGATCGTGAGTATCTAAATTTATAACAGCACCTATCTTGTATGTTGTTCTTTCTAATTCATCAAATTGTAAATCAGTTGTTCCATAAATTGGTAATTCATCAAAATCCGATGGCATTGCTCCTAAAAATTTAAAATCTTTATGCTTAAATTGATATTGTTTCATAACCGATTCAATGTCATTGGTACTCAACCATTCAAATTGTTTAGCAGGGCCTTTTGGTCTAAAAGTATTATACTTTAAATCACCGTCATTAATACCTCTAACTAATTTTGAACTTAGCCAACATGTTTGTTCTTGATTTCCGCAACCATATTTCTTTTGAAATCTATTATTAAGTTCTCTCAATAAATCTTTTTTATTATTTATTTTATCTAATTGTATTGTATCATTATGATTTTTATTATATTCTAATGCAATTTTTTTTAAATTATCATATGTAAAACACGAGCCTTCTGAAAATTTTTTACTTGGAGCACATTTATTCATATTATAATAATTATAGAAAATTAAAATTCTTCATGATTAAATTCTTCATAATAAATAGTTTGTTTATAATTGTTAGATATCATTTTCCATAATTTATCAATAATAATATTTTTAAAATCAAATATTTTATTTATTCTTCTAGTATTAATAAGAATTACAAAATATAAAGAAAATATTCCTACTATAAATTTTTTACATTCATTTATATTTTTATATTTAAAAAATTTTTTATCGTATGTTGTTTGTATTTCTTTGCTTTTTTCATATTCCATGCAGCTACCCATAAAATATATTTTTTCAATAAATTTATAATTTTTTATATTTAAAATTATATTATTTGTAAAATTTTTACTATAACATGTATCAATTATAAAATATATTTGAGACGAATATTTTAAATATTTATTTATATAGCTTAATAAAACAGATGAACTGACCTTATCGTTATGAAATTTTAAAAAACCTTTTGAATTAGAATGCCCGGAAAAATATATAATAAAAATAATTTTAGCATCAATATTATAATTAAAATTAATTAAGATATTTTTAATATTATCCAATACGGAGTTTTCATTAATAAAAATATATGGTTCATTCCATTTTTTTGGTGATTTTAAATGAAATTTATAAAATAAATTATAAATTATAATTACATCATTCTCCACACCAAATAATGAATCACCTTTATTACCAAATAATATTGGAATAATATAAAAATTCATAAATATTAAATTTAAATATAAAAATAAATTAGAATAATTATAATTAGAATAATTAAAATTAGATTAATTATAATTAGTATAATTATAATTAGTATAATTATTTAAAAAAAATCTCTAATATTTATATAATGTCCTACGAACAAAAGTATTTAAAATATAAGCAAAAGTATCAAGAACTTAAAAAGATGCTTGGTGGTGGCGCTCATAAATTAGAAACAGAAAATTATACTGATATGCCTGATTTTACATTAACTGATACACCAACATATTTTGAAGCACCTAAACAAAGAGGTGGAGCCGAGGAAACAGAAGCTGAAAATGAATATGTTTTATCGGATACTCCTATAGATGAAGCCAATGAATTAAAAGGCGGTGCTCCTTTAGTTATGGCTGATTATACTCCCGGTGTTCCATTAGCTTCATGTCCCGGACAAGTTAACCCTATGCCTAACGTTCAAGTTCCAATTCCCGGTAATGCTGCACCTGCAGGTACTCCTGTTGGAATGACAGGTGGTAGTAATGAAGAAGAATTAAACACTACAACTGATTTATCTGAAATCCAAAACACAGAAGATATTGCTAAATTATTCGGTCAATTTGGTGGTAAACATACGGACTCATCATCTTCGTTATCATCATCATCATCTGAATCAGAAAGTGATTTAAGTGATAGCGACTCATTCTAAATAATGGGGCTTTATATCATAACATCCCTATAAAAATTGATATTTACTTTAATTAATATTTATTAATATTAATTAATGGAACCATTTATTAAAATCAATAATATGAATATTATTTCTTCATGGAGTTATATTTCTGATAAAAATATGGATTGTACTATTTGTCGACAATCTATTAATAGTAATAGTGTTTATGCTATTGAAAAAGGATTTGAATCTAAAGTAACTAGTGGAAAATGCGGACATATATTTCATAATGAATGTATTACACCATGGCTTAATACTAATAAAAGATGTCCGATATGTTCCCAGCCATATTAATGTCTGGGTTCCCAGACATATTAGTTTATTATTAAATTTTTTTATAAAATTATTTAATAATGAATCAATTTATTTTAAACATAATGATGGTTTATTGTATAGCATCAGTTGTATATTTAATTTATATTTTATATTTAAGATTAACTAAATCTGAAACTGTTGATGATATATTAAAAGGTGATGAAGATTTGAAAGAAAAATATAATAAACTTAAAAAAAATAGAATTATGGTATTTATAATTGGTATAGTTATTGGTTTAGGTTTTATGATTATGAATGAACCATCATCAATTATCTCAAAAACAATCTCATCTGCAGCTGTTTCTACTAAATCTATAGTTGAAGATATAAGTGATATAAGCGTTATTTAATATTAATAATAATGCAAAAGTTTAAAAATAATATTAATGAAATTGGCTTAGATGAAGCAGGACGTGGCCCTTTAATTGGTCGTGTTTATGCAGGTGCTGTTATTTGGGATAATGATAAAGAATGTCCTTTAATTACTGATTCAAAAAAATTAACACCAAAAAAAAGACAATTGGCATTAAAATGGATTAAAGATAATATTAAATATTGGGGTGTTGGTTATGCTGATGAAAAAGAAATAGATAAAATTAATATACTTAATGCAACTAAGTTAGCAATGGATAGAGCAATTGAAGATTTAATAACCAAATTTAAGCAAGAAGTATCTCATCTACTTATTGATGGAACTGGATGGGAGAAGAAATTTAAAAATTATGAAGTAGAAAGTATAGTTAAAGGAGATAGTTTATACTATTCAATAGCTGCTGCTAGTATTATCGCTAAAGAATATCACGATATGCATATCCATGAATTAATATCTATTGATCCAACTTTAGATGAGAAATATTCTTTATCATCTAATATGGGTTATCCTACTGCTAAACATTTTGATGGAATAAAAAAATATGGTGCTTCTGAATATCATAGACGCTCCTTTAAAGGAGTAATATCATGAAGATTTATATTCCTAATTTTCTTTTAATTTGATTTAATAAAGATTTGTTTAATGGCGCACTACCATTTTCATAATCACGGATAATATCTGGAGTTATATTTAATTGTTTAGCTAAATCTGTTTGTTTTAAATTTTTAGCTAAACGAGCTTGCATTATTTGTTTTCCTATATCAATTCCTACTTTTTCAACTTGGGGAATTTCATCATCATCTTTTATTTTTTTACCTGAAACAGTTGGGTTCATATTAAAATTGCACTTATTGCCATTACATGGTCCTTTGGCTATTTTGGCTGCATCTTCTTGTTTCTTCTTAGCAATTAATTTTGGATTACCTATAACAATATCTTTAGCTGGTGTATAGTCCATTAAATTATATGATATTTTTCTTTTTTAATCAATTTTTACAACCAAAGGTTATAACCAAATGTTATAAAAATCTAATCGATTTTCTGTTTTGATAGAGAATTTTTTATAATATTATTATCCATAATTTCTTCACAATATATTAAAGCTATCTTATAAGAATTTTGCGATTTTTTAAACTCGTTATCACATGCAATTGTATTAATTAATCTAATAATATTAACTAATTTAAAATCTTTATATAAATCTTTTAATATTTCATTGTAATTAAATTCAGTCTTTATTTTTTCTTCATTAATAGATTTAATAATTGAATTAAATCTATCAAACACATCTTCACGGAATGCCATCAATTGCGTATTATTATAATAATTTGTTTCTAAATTCATTATTATTATATTAATTATATTATTTAGTTTATAAATCAATTTTTATTTAATCAAAGTTCACAATTTTTAAATTATATACAACTTGTGAACAGAGATTAATAGGCGTCTAACAATTAATTTTTTTTATTTAATATTATAATAAATGTCTGAATATTTGGATAATTTAATAGACCATAATAATGCTTATCGTATTATCACACTATATCCAACTATGGCATATGTTTTTTACATATTTTGTAAAAATTGTTATGATTATTTATTAAACTATAATTTATTAGTATTAGATATTTTTTGTGATATGTATGATAATACATATAACTATGAAACAACAAATATAAAAACTAATAATAAAGAAACGCAAACAGAAAACGATTATTATAATAATATATTAATCGCATTCAATCAAATACCAACATAAATTTACATCTTAACTGTATAAACTTTACTGGCAATCCCTGCTTCAGTCCAGTATCTATAGTGAATATGAGGTTTAAGTGTTCCTTTAATTGGAACTTTATATGATGCTGGATTAAGTACTTGTAATATAGCAACACCATTATCATCTGTTGTTGTAACACCTTGATTTTTATAATTATCATAAGCGTCTTGTGGATTGCTAACAATTGTATCTGAAGGTAATGCAGCCCAATAAATAACTTTAACATTAGGTGGTAAATATTTAATAGTTTTTGATACTAGATCGCCATTTGGCATATATTCACTAATTGGTTGTGGCATTACAGTTCTTCCTAAAAATGGTAGATATGTATCTTTTTGAACCATTAATATAATAGCGGAGATAGCAACTAAAATATAAATAAATCTACTAATATCATCTTGAGCTTGTTCTCCAAATATTGAACCAAAATCTTTAACAAAATCATAATCAAATAAACCAATTAACCCCCAATTTATAGCACCTATAAAAACAATGACTAATAAAATTATACGTAAATTATTTATTCCTGAATTTTTCATATAATAACTCTTAGATAATTATTTTTATTAATTAAAATATATTATGTGTTAATCTAACATAAAAACATTCTATACTTTTAATTGATTTATAATAGTTTTTGTATCATAATAATCAATAACATCTTTATGTAATAAATCGTATCCTTCATATAACCAATTATCACAATTATCACATTTTACTATTGTATCATTTTCATAAAAATGACCCGCTGATATAAATTTACCCATTCCAAAAAATCCACTCATAAATGAAAATGAACTATGAGTTGATATAACTGCTGGTGCGTAAAACATCATTGCAAAATCATCTATATTACTATAACTTTCAATATTTGCATCATATCCTAAATTTATTAAATATTTTTTAAGTTCATTAACATAAATATCACATGCATTCATATTTTTATCATTTGATAAATGAGAATTATTATATAGTATAATTATTTTAGTAGTACTTATAGTTTTTTTAATTTCTTCTAATGCATCTTTAAAATATTTATATTTTTGAAAATGATATCCTTCATGTTTTGCAAAAGGAGTATCAGCACATCTAAAATGAATTATAATTTCTTTAACATCTTTTACTAAATTACTTTTATTAAATGTTTCATCTAATATTTTATTAATAATTGGTTTCATACATTTATTATAAATTTCTTTATTTTTATGAACGCATTCCCACATTGCTTCTCTATAAGAATTTTCTACAAAAAATTGTGTTGTAATATTATTTTTAATAAAACAATTATATACATCAGACCATTCATTATAATTATTCATTTTAATTTCTGATGGTAAATTCTTGAAGAAAATATCATCATAGGTTTTATATTTAAAATCTTCTTGATTAATAATAGATTTTCCTAATTCATAAAAATAAGCAGATAACTCATTACCAATATGTATTGATACATTATTATTAAATGTTTCTTTATTTTTTATTAATAATAAAATTATTAGTAAAATTACTATTAATAAAATAATTATAATAAATATATTCATTATAATTATTATATAAAAAAAATTAAATGGGTATATTACATACCCAAAACTGTTAGCGAACATTCAAAATTGCAGTAGGCAATTTTGAATAGCGTCTAACACAAATAGTTAATCATCAATAAAATCAACATCTTCATTATTAATTTTTGTTCCTAAACATTTTTTTACTTCAACAATATCAATTGTATTATTTAAATCTATTTTTGCTACAATTTTACTATCTTCTACTTCATATACTTCTATATTAAACTCCATTTTCTTATAAAACTTTCTACGATGAATACCTTGGTTTACAAAACATGGGAGCATATCTACTATATCTATAATTAAAGGCTGAACTGGATGGTCCATTCTACGAGTAATACGACCAACTGCTTGTTCTACTTCACGACGCGGTGTTGCTAAGATTAATGTATTTAATGTTGGAATATCTAGACCTTCAGCTGCCATACCATAACTTCCCAAAATAATATCAGACTCAGCTGATTCATCTAATTTTGTTTGTTTCATTCCACCAATGTAAAAATTACAACTCCACAAATCAATTTCATCTATCATTTGCTTTAATACTTCTAAATGTTCTATCCGATCGCTTAGAATTAATATTTTTCTTTCAGGTTCATCCATAATTTCCTTAATTATATCAACTATAAATTTATTACGTTTCTCAATACCAGTAATTTTATTAATTGTTTTTGGTCTATTGATATCACCTCCATATCTGGCTCGTGCTTCTTTAAAATCTTTATCTTTAACATCATAATTATAAGCTTTCACATTTACTTTATTATTAACATTTGGCGGTGCTTGATATGCGATATCACCAAAGAACCAATATAATACTTTTTCCATTTTATCGGCTCTTTTAGGTGTAGCACTTAATCCTAATGTATAATTACAATTAATAATTGGTAATGCTCGTGAGAAATATTCCGATGGCGCATGATGTGCTTCATCAAAAATTACTAATCCAAAATCCATAAAGATATCGCTATCATATTTGTCTTTGGCGATACTTTGCAACATACCAACAACTATGTCTTTATCTTCAACCTCAATCTTATTTTGCTGAATGATACCAATACGGGCATTGGTAAATTGATTAATTCTTTCCACCCATTGATTTAATAAAAATGTTTTGTGTACTATGATAAGGGTTTTCTTCTTATAATGACAAGCAATTTCTAATCCCATACGTGTTTTACCCTGCCCGCATCCTGCAACAATTAAACCACCACCAGTTTTATCCATCTGAGAAATTGTAGTTCCAACAATAATTTTTTGATGATCGCGTAATTCACCCATCACATTAATATCAACATCTAAACCCTTTTCCATTTTATCCTCCTTAGGCATACCAAATTTATTAATACCATAAAATTTAGGAACAGAAATGTGGTTTTCACCTTCTCTATAAACTGCAAATGGTTTTGGTTTAAGATTTTTATGTTTAAAAGCTAAATGAGGTGTAACTGTTAGTTCTTTTTTAATTTCAGAAATTAAATCTCTATTATGAATAGTTTTTTTAATAATATAACCTTCTTTTGTAATATAATTATTCATTTAATTATATTATTAATTTAGGTTTAAATCATTCATAAACTCAATTTTTTTATCTATAATTATAATAATACAAAAATGTATAAAACATATATTATAATTTCAATTGTTATATTTATAACTATTATATTAATTGTTTTAATTATTAATAAAGATAAAGAACAAAATAATATGTTCAATATAAATAATTTGAATAATTTAGATAATATTATGTCTATTCCATTAAATTTATACCAAACATGGAAAACTTTGGATTTACCACCTAAAATGAAAGAAAATGTTGAAATATTAAAATTACAAAATCCAGAATTTAATTATTATTTATATGATGATAATATGTGTCGTGAATTTATTGAAAATAATTTTGACAAGTCAGTATTATATACTTTTGATAAATTAAAACCAGGTGCATATAAAGCCGATTTATTTAGATATTGTATTTTATATAAAAATGGAGGTATATATTTAGATATTAAATATAGATGTGTGAAAGGTTTTAAATTAATTTATTTAACTGATGGTGAATATTTTGTAAGAGATCATGATATTAGTAATGGAACACATGGAATATATCAAGCTTTATTAGTTTGTTATCCATATAATAACATATTATTAAAATGCATAAATGAAATAGTTGAAAATGTTAAAAATAATTATTGGAATTTTAATAATAATATTATTAGTAATTCATTAACCATTACTGGTCCATTATTAATGAGTAAATTTTTTTATCAATATGAAATTAATAATTTTATCTTATCATTTGATATTTTAAGAAATCATATTAATTATAAACATATGCATATATTAGAAATATATAAAGAATATAGAGAAGAACAGAAATCATTAGATAAAGATAATTATGTATCACTATATGAAAAAAGAGATATTTACAATTATATTAGTTTAAAAAGTATAAATGTTTTTGATTTCACTAGAACATTAAAAAAGACAATATTCTTGGAGTATGATTTTTATTCAGGTTCACCTTGTATTATTCAACATTCTAATAAACCAAATGTTTATATTGTAAATGTTAGATGGGTTAATTATAAAATTGATAATAGTCCTAATAGATTAATTTCATTAAATTCAAGATTAGAATTAGATATTAATTTTAATAAAATTTCTGATGAAATATTTTTAGACTATGATTATAATAAATATATAATTTTTGATGGGATAGAAGATATTAGATTATTTAATTATAATAATAATATTTATTATATTGGAAGTGTATATGATAGTTCTAGAAAAATTGTAAGTATAACATGTGATTTGTATGATTTAAATAAAAATGAAATTAAAAAGAATATAATAAATCCTAGTTTTTATGATTTAGATAAAGTAATAAAAACAGAAAAAAATTGGGCTTTGTTTAACTATAAAAATGAGTTAGCTGTTATTTATAGTTGGTATCCAATAATTATTTGTAAAATTGATTTTAATACTAATTTATTAAATATAATAGAATTTAAATATAATATTCCTTATTATTTTATAGATGCTAGAGGTTCCACACCTGGATTTACTTTTAATAATGAAATATGGTTTGTAATACATAAATCACAGAGAAATGAATTTCAAAATAAAAAATATACTAATTATCAACACTCTTTTGCAATTTTTGATTTAAATATGAATTTATTACGTTATTCTGAATTATTTAAATTTGAAAATCTTTCAATTGAATATTGCATTGGTTTGATTATTGAAAATGATAAAATTATTTTAAGTTATAGTACTATGGATACAACTACTAAAATAAGTATTTATTCATTAGATTATATTAATAATAATATATTATGGTATAATAATTAAAATATATATATTTATATAAATATAAATGTTTAAATTTTTTAGTAATTTTACAAAATATATTTCAGATATGTTTACTAATTTTGTTGATTTTATTGTAGAGAATAATTTGCTCGGTCTATTCATGATTGGTATTATTGGTATTGCATTATCACAACTAATTTCATCATTAAAAGTTAATATATTTGATTATTATTTAAATAAATTATTTAAAACATCTAATAACAATTTAATCAATATATTTACTTCATTCTTACAATTTTTGATTATTATTATTATTTTGTATTTTATATATAAGAATTTTATTAAACCAGTTAGTGAAAGATTTAATCAAAATAGATTTGATGAAGTTGGTTGGAAAAATAATATGTTGTTAGAATTAAGAACTATTAATAATAAAATTTGAAACCACTTAAATTAACCGTAGTTCTATTGCAGAAGGCAATTAATACTATTATTAGTCCTCATCTGTTATATCGCTATCTATTTCTACATCAGACTCATTATTAGTAATTTCTGTTTTATCATTTGATTGTGATATTGATGGATAATAAATATCAGACATTGAATATTGGTCTTTATTTAATTGACCGTATAAAATTAGAGCCATTTTACTAGCCTTTTGTTCTCCTTCTTTTTTACTGGAACCATTGCCAAAACTTATACATAATTCTTTATAATTTTTGGTTGCAATGAATTTTTTTCTATCTGTTTCAGATAAATCATGTTTTTCTACACCCATTATATAAGTTCTTTTATTTGTTGGACCAGAATGACCTATCATAATATATTCTGGAAACTTCCATTTCATCTTATGATGATAACGTAATAGATAATCTTTATAGTTATTATCGCAGTATAATTTATCTGCATAATCAATCATAGTTTCCAATAAATTCAATAATAATAAACAGCAAGGTTCGAAACCATTACTCAAAAATAATGCTCCCATAAATGCTTCAAATACATCTTCATGGATTTTTTCCATACTACGACCATTTAAACTATCAATCTGTTTCGAAATAATAAAATATTTTCCCAAACCTAATTTTTTTGATAAAACACATAAATTCTTTTTATCTTCAATTTTAGTTTGTAGTCGTGTCATAAAACCTTCATCCTCATGTGGATAACGATTGAATAGATAAAATGAAACTACTATCTTTACAACTCGATCGCCAAAATATTCAAGTCTTTCATAACTATCTGGTCTTAATTCTAATAAATTATCTGGATTACCCATTTCTTTTTTAGCACATTCTAATATATCATCGGGAAATACATCCTTTTTAACATATGATTTATGTGTAAATGCCTGATGAAAATAATGCAAATGATTTACATTACCTATATTAACATCATATTTTAACAAGATATCAATAATATCCTTTTCAGTGATAAGAATATTATTTATATTATAGGGAATTGGGTATACTTCTTCCGTACCATCATCTTTTTTAATTACTACTCCATTTTCTAAATAATTTGTTGTCATTAATTATTATATAAATATAGTTTTAAATTAAATAATTTATCAATTTTTTATTTATTTTAAATATTATCTAAAGATTATTATATGTCAGCAAGAAATGCACCTTTTGTATCGGGTCAACAAGTTAAACCACGTAGAGGACCAGGACCCGTATCAGTTGAGAATTTATTAATAAATGCAGAAACAACTGAAATAGCCCGTCCAGTTACTGATGCTGATCCAGTAATTGATACTGTTCCAGCTACTTATGATGCAGATGTTGAAGAGTTAGAAGATAATGAAGAAGGTTTCTGGGAAATAAGTAATAATTACGAACAATTAAACAAAGAAAGTGGTAGAAAAATAGGACCATTAGAAATTATTAAAAATACAGTTCAACAACAGATTTTTGTTAATTCAGATATGTTAAAAGAATTAGGAAGAATGTTTAATTGTGAAATTATTTTTAGAAGAAATGATGTTGGTGGTTATTATTTTTTTATAATTCCAAATAATGAAAATTATATTATCCATATGCATAACGGTATTAATCCAGCAACTAATGAAGATAAAATATTTTTTAATTTAAATATAAAACAAGAAAAATCAGATAAAAAACTTAAAACAGAATATATTTCTGAATATTTAGTTGATGAAACAAGTAAATCTATTTATCATAGATTTAAAATGGAAGGAACGCCATCAGTATTAAAAAAAAATAGGGTTAATTTACGTAATAGAGAAAAAATATTTAACCCATATTTAAAATTAAATGAATTAGTTCAAAAATATTTTGGGTATGGCGAAAGAATTACAATGGAATCACCATTAGCTTTATTACATGAAAAAATTGGAAAATTAAAACCAAAACATTTAGGCCCACTTGATACAGAAGCATTAGAAAAAATATCAACTTACTTTAATAATGAAGATACTAAAAAAAATATTGATACAGCATTAAATAGAGATTATTTATTTTTAACTAAATTTACACCAACAGAAATACGTAATAAAAGAGTAGAAGATATTGATTATAGAATACCAAATAAATTACTTTATAAAACAAATAATAAATTTACAGATATGCTTGCATTTAGATATTCAAAATATGTAGAAGATTTTCAATTTACTAAAAGTTGTAATGGAGAATATACATATTCAGACCCATTAGAATTTAAATTAACTACGCCATTTACTGCAACAGATATTTATTTACATAAATTTGATAGACATTTTAATGATGAATATGCTATGAATAGATATGATTTAAATTCATCTCAAAAATTGCATAGATTAGGAGAAATGGTTGAATTAGCTAAATCATTAATGATGACATTCATAAGTATATCTTACGAGATACATTCTAAAGAATTTTTATTAAATGAAAGAGTTCCAAGAATGGTTGAAATAGATAATATATTTCCTACTTTAATTTGGAATAGAATGTTAAGACCTGTTTGGAATAAAAAATTTGAAATTTATAAACTTGCATCTGGTGGAAGATTTAGAGTTGATATAAAATTATTAAATGAAACATTACCATTACCAATTAAACCAATTAGTTTATTTAGAGCTTTAGAAATTCCATTTGTTGGAATATTTAAATCAGTTGAAAGATACGAAGGGTGTTCTAAACCTTATACTCATCAACCTATTATTAGACCAGATGAAATAATATCGTTAGATGCAATTGATTTGCAAGGTATAGAAAGATATATGATTGAAGGGCAAATGATTAGTTCTGATGTATTGGATAGAATATATCACGAGTTCTTTGGCTCAATAAGAGAAACAGCAGAAGAATTTGATAATACACCTGCTGAAACAGTAGAATTAAATTTAATTAATTTTCCAGCTTTAGGTGAAATATTAAGTGCAAAAACTAAACCAAAGTCAGTTGTAGCAGTAATTAGAAATCAACCACCAGTAGTATCAGCATCATCAGCTGTATTATTACCTTCCGCCCCAGCCACAGCGCCATCATCAGCTGTATTATTACCTTCCGTCTCAGCCACAGCGTCATCATCAGCTGCATCTTATGCTAGAACAGCTGCAATTGAACCACCAGTTAGAAGACAACAACCTTTAGAGTTTGAAATATCTAGTGCAATTTTGGATATTAGAAAATTTAAAAAAGAAAATTTAATTAGAAAGCCTGGTGAATCCAGAAGAATATATGGAGAAAGAGTTAAAAAAATAAGACCATTAATTGAAAGATTAGAAGAATTAAGAAGAAGACAATTAGAAGAGATTATTAGAAGAGGAGAAACTGTCCCTGCAGCTATTGGAAAACAAACACAAGAATTACAAAAAGAAGGCATTGTTAAATTAAGCAGAAATCAACAGAAATATCAAAATGTTGTTGATGCAGTTGATAAAAAAACTGCTGAATTAAACTTAGAAGCACAAATAATCCGTGAATATGAAAATAGTGTTAAATCAGAAACACAAAGAGAAATAGCCATATTAATGGAAAGAATATTAAATGAAAAACGTATAATATATATTAGTATTCCAAATGAAGTTCTTAATAAAGCTGCTGACACCAGAATTATGAGCGATAGTCTTCTTAATGAACTAAAAGATAGGCAAAAACCGATTAAAGAAAATTTAGTTTTATTAGAAGCTGAATTAAAAAAATTACAAGAAATTGATACAGAACAGCAAAAAAGAATAGAAGATGCGAAAGTAAGAGCAGCAGAAACTGCTATTTTAAAGGAGGAAACAGAAGCAGAAAAGAGAGAAAAAAAAAGACAGCAAGATATTGCTAAGGATCAAAAGACAATGGAAGAAAAAAGAGAAGCTTATGATAATTTAAGAGACAGACATAAAATATTGAAGAGGATTATAGATAAAGGTTTACAAACTTCTGTTCCTACTTCACCTCTTTATAAATATTATTCATATGCATTAAAAATAATTAATAAAGCTCTTGATGCTTTATTAGCACATGTGACTGCTGTTGAATATTTAGGAGATGCCAGAGCTAAACCAGAAGAAAGAAGGCCTAGAGATGAAGATATGAGTATGTTAGTTGAAAATTATAAATCAACACTTTTAGAAACAAATAAACAAATGGAATTGTTTAATGAAATTGAAGTCAATCTTAATAAATCACAGGATGAATTAGAAATGATTGCTATTAAAATGTTTGGCGTAGAGAAAACAGTTGGAGATAAAGATGAAGATTTTGTTGATAGTGCTAAATTAGCTAGAGCAACTGAAAGACGTTTACAAAAAGAAGCAGAAGAAAGAAGACAAGAAATGAGAGAAATAAAAAGACTTCAAGCTGAAAGAGAAACTTTATTAGCAGGATTATCTGAAGAACAAATAGAAGAAATGAAACAAAGAGAAAAAACAGAAGAAACTAATTATCTTGCATGGTATAAATGTTATAATAAGTATATTGAAAGAATATCACAATTGACAGAAGAAATTAAACGTGTTAATATATCATTAATTCAAATACAAGATAAATTAAAAAATCCAAAATTATCACCTCAAATTAAAAAGACTTTAATAAAAGAGGGTACATATTTAGAACAAACAATTCAATTATTGAACGCCACTTTTGAATTAAAAAAACTCCAATATAAACATTTTTTATTAGAATACGAAGAATTAATTAATACTAATAAAAATATTTCCTTTAGAAAAGAACCATTATTAGCGGAATTAGAAGAATTTAAACTTTCTGGATTAGTTGGTAAATATGAAGAAAGAAATGAACCATTTAAAGTATATTTAGTTGAAAACGAAGATTTTATTAAAAACAATACTTTGATTAAAGATGAAACTAAAAAATATTTATTAAAGAAAATACAAAAAATTAAATCAACATTAACTCAATCGGAAACAACTGAATTAGCTGGGACTGCTGCTGTCCCTGCTGCTGTACCAACCGTATCATCAGCACCATCTAAAGATGATAGAACGAAATTTTCTCAATGGGAAAAGGATAATACTAAATTATTTCAAGAAATTAATGAACTAACAAAAGAATTAAGAGGTCCAAATCCAGAAGTTGAAAGTGGTTTAATGAGAAGGTTAAAGGATATTAATCTTAAATTAGCCAATCAAAGTATATCAGAATCAAATAAGAAGAAATATTTAGAGGAAAAAGCATATTTAGAAACTAGAATTAGAATTATCAGCTTAGCCTTAAATAAAAAAATAGATTATTACAATAAATTTTTATTAGATAATGAAACTTTTATTAGAAATAATCCTTTGTTTAAAGATAAAAAATTAAAAACTGAATTAATTCAAAAAATAGAAATGTATAAACAAACATTATCACAACCATTATTTATGTCTAAAGATGGACCTCGTGAGGAACCTTATGAGGAACCTTATGAGGAGGAGATAGATTTTTCAAAAATATAATTTCTAATGTATCATTATTTATTTCATAAAATGGGTCCATTAAATTTTCATTAATATTAATAATTATCTTATTAATATTAATATTATTTTTATAATTATTAACATAATTCATACATAAACTATAAATTATAGTTTGATAGTTATCAACAATTTTATCTAATTTATAAATATTTTCAATAGATATATTATTATCTTTCGTTTTCTCCAAAATAATTTTTAATCGTTGATATATAATTCCTACTTTTTTTATTTCTGGATAATTTTCTAAAAATAAATCATAAAAAGATTTGCTTAAAAAATAATTATTTTTAACATAATCATATAATAACTTCATAAATGATATTAACTCATCATATCCAATATTATCTATTATAAAATTACCCCAACTAAGCATTGCGTATTTTTTAAAAACATCTATTTTATATGTTAATAATTCCATATGTTTTGTATTATTAGTTGTTTTTAATATAGTAGTTATATTTATACTTTCAGATAATTTATTTATTTTTACCCAATCATAATAACCTATTTCTTTTGGGAAATTAATAAAGTATTCTAATCTTTCATAATAATTATAATAAATATCAAAATTAATGTTTGTCTCAATATACCAACTAATAATACCATATACTGCAATTTCTTCTAATTCTTTTGTATCCATAATATGACCCTCACTATGCAACCTTACTCCCCACTTAGGATAATAATTATTTAATTTATAATATTCTGCACCCAATGATGCATTTCGATTATATTTATCTAATGGTAGTAATTGAAGTTCCATTAGATAAAAATAATATTAGTTAAATTAAAAAAAATCAATTTTTAATTAATTTATATTTAATATATAATTATTTTTAACCAAATTAAATCCCATCTTTTCCATTTCTTTACTATGAGCGTCTATATATTTACTTGCTTTAACTTCCATTACATAATTAACTAATCCTTTCATTCCTTCAAAAGTGCCATTCTTTTCTTTCTTAACAATATAATCAAAATCTCTATCAATCATATCTTTTATTTTTTTAATAACATACTTAATTCTATCTTCCATATTGTATGGAAATGGATATACTTTATGGTCTGCAGGTACCATAACATATGTTATTTTATTATCTTCTTTGCTCGTACTATATTTTTCTAAAAATAATAATAATTTCATAATATAATTACACATATTCTCTCTAGTATTTAATAAATTATGTGAGTTTTCAATATCAATATTACTATTAATCTCACTAACTAATCCTTTTAATTTCTTAATAGCTTTTAATAAGAAATCTTTGTCCTTAGATGTAGCACATACTGCTCCTGTTAATGAATAAATACCAGTACCACGTTTTTTACTATCTGATTTTTGTAATGGTGGACGAATTTTAAATATATCATTGCTTTCTGAAATTAATTTATTTTGGTTCATACTAATAATACCAACTATAAAGTTTTCATTTCTCTTCTCAAAATAATCCATAACTGATGCAAAATCATATTCCTTCTTTGATACAATTTCTTTCTTTTCTTCTTTAACCTCTTTCTCTATAACCTGACCGAATTTAGTTTCAACATAATTCTTAACAGGTGTCATATTTTCTGCATCAAACTCATAATTTACTCTATAATACATTGGTGTATCTTCATTGTCATCAAATGGTTGGAATATATAATATTTACCTCTTTGGATTAAATAACCAGGTCTATTATATTTATCATAAATAGTATCTTTATAATTATTAAAATCATTTTCAGTCTTTGGCATCATATCCTCAAGTGCTTTATCTAAGAAATAATTATCAAATAATTCCTGTTGCCGTTTCTTAAATGAATTTTTAATTATTTCATCTAATTCCTTATAGAGATAAACATGTTTATATCTATATAAATCTTTTAATTTTTGTTTAACATTATCAATTTCAGATTTAGCTAATGTATCATTAAATGTGTCTTGGTCTATATCATTTACATCAACTTCCTTATAAGTTCCTTTCTTACTATCATAATATTTTTCATTTAACTTCTTATCATGGCATTTAAAGTCACATTCCATGAAATCACATAATGCAGGACATATTTTACGTCCCTTCTTAACATTTTCTAAAGTTGGTGGATAGCATCCTTGATATTTTTCTATTTCTTCTGGAAATTTATTACCATGGATTAATAAAGGACAATCAATTGCAACTTCCTTTAATATTCTTTCTACTCTCTTAACCAAAATAAATTTCAATTCTGCTTTTTGATATAAAGTTTCATCAGTTGATAATCCATCTTTTAAAGCTACTACATATCTATAAACACCGACACGAGGAAATTTATTCTTCTCATCAATAACATTAATATGCTTACACATACGAATTGCACGGCCAATAACTTGGTCTACTTTACCTAAATTATAATGAACGTCTAATATATGAACGCTACGAGTATTTTCTAAAGTAATACCTTCGTTCATAACTTTACTACCTAATACCAATTTAATCAACTTACCATTAACATTCTCAATATTATTAAAAACATTTCTAATAATTTTTTGTTTAACTTCTGGTATATCTTCTCCAGTTTCATCAGTTCCACCAGTTATAATTATGAAAGTAGCAGGATGAAAATCTTTTAATTCTAATTTTTTCTTTTTAAATTCCTCTAAGGTTAATCCAGTAGTTGCATCTCTAGTAGTATCAGTAATATTATAATTATTATCTTCAGTATATTCCAGATAACCATTAATTTTTAATGCTTCGGCAAATAATTCCATGCCACCGGCTTTAACCAGATTACTATATACGAAAGCAGTTCCAGATCCTTTATCACCTTCAACCATACGATTTAATTTTTTAATACATTTATAAAACTTTGATGAAAAATATTTTAAATAATCCAACTTTAATATATTTCCTGTAATATTTTTATTTTCTGTTTCATTTATAAAATTAGCTAAATCTTCTTTTTTAATTGAACCACCGAATAATTTTTTATTGATAGCCTTTATTAAATCATCCTTATTTTTTAATTGAGCTAATACTCTTGTTAAACCTTCATTAGAATGTACTCCTTTAAGATTACCATCAGTATCAATTGATGGATAAACAAAGTTAGCAGCTGCAGATGATGCTCTATCTAATTTATCATCAAAGTTCTTTGTTGCATCTAAATAACATTTTAATTGAAAGTCTTCCATATTACATTTAATTACTGGAGTAAATAATAAACCTTCTGGGATTTCACCTTTATCTACTCTATCAGCAAATGTGTATGGAATATTACCTCTAAAAAATGAAATATAACCTGTTGCCATTTTTCTTAAATATTCTTCACCGCCTTGTTTAAAAGACATTAAATAATTTTTCTCCCCAGTAAATACATTTTCTCTCTTAATTTGGTCGTTCAGTGGTCTAAGAAAATTTAACATATCAATAATATCATCTGCTAAGTTTTTCATAGGAGTAGCAGATAATAAAACTACTCTTAAATTCTTTGAATTTTTAATAATCTTTTTAAGAGCTTCACCATACTCATTACCAGTGACATTATGGGCTTCATCTACTATAATTATACTATTATCCATATTTGTAATTTTATCAACAACCACATCTCTTTCATATTCACCTTCCTCAGTTTTTTTATAAGTTGTTTTAATACGAGGTGATTTTTCTTGATTATCATCATTTTCATCTTTTTCACCAACTATTTTCTTTTCAGCTATTTTTTCTCCTAATACTCTTTTATAGAATGTTTTGTATGATAAAATTTTATAATATTGAAGAGCATTATAGATTGCTATTTTATTCTCCCTATCTTTATCAACTTCATTCATTTGTTCTAATATTTGTTTATTTTTAAGATATGTTTCTCCAGTACAAAAAAGTAATTGACTTTTAAAGTTTTCTCTAATATTAGGACCAGAAGTCAAAACAAATATTTTAGTATTATATTTAACAACTTGTTCTTTAAATTGTTCTGCTATACTTATAGCAGTGCATGTTTTACCTGTTCCTGTCCCATGCATAATTAATAATCCTTTGTATGGAGTATCAGGAGATAAAAAATTTGTTGGAATAATTTGTTGCTCTCTTAATGCAAAGTCACCTTTACAAACATCAGTTCTATATTTATCAATTTCTTCATAACTTTTCATTTTGTCCCTTTGTGGAATTGTATGATAGTAAAATTCTCTTTTTTTAAATATTTTCATTTGAAAATCCTCATCATTCGGGTCTGGATAATAACTCATATTATAATGCTATATATAATTATATAATTCGTATAATAATATAATTATTATATTATAATATAATCTTTGATTATTTATGGATAGAGATAGGATTATTAAAATAAAGGATATGATTGCAAAAATAAAAGACAAGCAAGTATTTAAAGAAATTTTTTATATATCTCAAGGAGAATTACAATCTTCTAGTGATGGTGAATGTAAATATTCTCATAATGATAATGGAATATTTTTTGATTTAAAATTATTATCGGAACCAACACTTCTTAAGATTGAAGAATTATTAAAAAATAACATTTCTTCAACTAATACAGAAAGTGAAACAATAAGTTTTAATGTATATTATAATGATAATTAGATACAATATTATGAAATATTTATTAATAAACAATATTATAATTATTCCAAGTTAAATTATTTGTTTTATAACCAATTTTTTTTATTATTTCATATTCTTCTAATACATACAATAATGTAATTAAACCATATGATAATAATAATTGATTATTTTTAATCAATAAATTATTATTAGATAAATTATTATTTATCTCATATAATGAAACTCTCTTACATCTTCCATTATTGAATACTATTGATATATATGTTGAATTATCTCCATGAACTGCAATATATGTATCAACTGGAATATAAATTTTATGAAGATTACAATAAATTTTATTACAAATAATTTTATAATTATTTATTTTATCAATATAATCGATATCTTCGCCTAATGTATATATTTTTGTATTATCTTTTTTACTTAATGCTTTTAAAATATAATTAACAGGGACGCAATAAATATCAGATTGATTATTATTGTTTATAACTTTACTAACAATACCCGCTAATTTATTTTTTTCATTATAAATTGGCGATCCTGGGTTTATATGATCCATGTTTTCATTATATTTCAGACAATTATACATAATAATTGGATTATCAGCAATATGCCCTATTTGGATTAATGTATTACTAATATATTTTAATCTAATATTATCAGTAAAATATTTATCTTCTGGTTCCATTTGTTTCTTAACAAATTCTTTAAAAATAAACATTTTATTATCCGAATGATGGTATGGAATCAAAATGAGATCACACCACGCACAGATAATAAAATCATCAAAAATCTTATCATTAATCATAACTTTATCAATCGGATATCCATTATGAACGGACACAATAAAAGTTTTAGAATTGAAATTTACCAAAACACCCTTGACATCAATGTTAACATCGGAATCTAGATTTTCTAAATTCTGTAATATATAAGTTATATCCATTACACCATCATTTAAATTCATATTAATATATGTAATTTAGCAATATTGTTAATAATAATCAATTTTTATTATATGGTTAATCTTCTCCTTCTGCTAAAATATCTTTATATTTATATTGTTTTGTAAAATCATTAATTATTTTAAAATTTGGATTATTTAATGGAAACATATCAAATGCAAGATTGGAAAAAGTATTATTTACAATCATAATTAATTTATTCCATTGATTACTATTAAATTGTGTTATAGTTACCCTACTATTATACTTTGTAATCATTATATTTATAGTATTTCTAGGATTATAATGATAAGGATTATAATAACTTAATTTATTAATATCAATGTTATATATTATACTCATCTGATTATTTTTAATATTATAATAACCAATATAGCTACCTATATTAATACATAGTGTATTTAAATTACCTTTTATAAATTGTTTAATACTGCAATCATATGTAGACATTGTTTTATATCCATTCTCAAACATTACAGAAAAAAATAAAGGTTGGCTTATAAAAAATGCATAATTTAATTGTTCTTCGATATCTTTATTAATAACTTTAATTAAATATGAATAATTTTTCTTAGCTTCAATAAAAGGATTATTTTTTTTATATTCTTTATCATATTCAATATCAGCGCTTAATATACTAATAACTAAATTAACTAAATTTTCATAATATTCCATAATTTTCAAATAATTTAAATAATAATCATCACATACATTTTTAATTTGGGCTGATATTTTATTAATATCATCTAATAATAAATTTTTAAATGTTCCAGAGGATTTAATCCAGTGAAGAAAGCCTTTATCAGAATCTAAATAGCCATTATAAAATAACCAATTCATTAAATCAATTGAATCCTTAATTAGTGAATAATTTTTTCTTCTATATTCATTTAAAATATTATTATATTTTGTTCTAAATTTTTCTAAAATATTAAGATTAATGTTATTATTATAATATACTTTATAAATTAATAAATCTGGAAAATTATTTTTTAATAAAGATGTTATTTTATATATTGATGTTATATCTGAATTTGAACCAAATATATTCCTAATTTCATCGTAGTAATAATTATTATTTTCATTTTTAATTATTCCACTCATATCATTTATAGATTTTAACATTGATATAACTTGACACCCTTCAAATAAAATATTAAAACCAGTACAAATATATAAAATTATTGCGTCTTTTTCTTCCATTTTAATTATATTCATAACTTCACTAATTCTATCATAATATTCAGTTCTTTTAAAATATATTTTTTCAGTATTAGTACTATCTTTTATTATTAATGGCAAATATAATAATTTATTTTTTATATTTTTAAACATAATATTAAAGATAATTGAATTTAGTTTTGATTTCTTTTCATTATTATAACTAATTATTTCTCCCATTATATTTCTACCAATATAATTTTCATAAGGATGTATTATATAAAATTTACCAGTCAAATCAATTAATACATTATGTATAAATCCATCTTCGATTCTATCTAAATAAGATGGTAATCTTTTGCCCTCTAATTCATTAAACTTATAAAAATAAAATGGTTGAACTGGATTTGTTTGTAAAAAAAATTGTTCGTAAATTATTTGATAAATATTTTGAATATATAATTTATTATCTGTATCATGCATTTTTTTAATATTAAAAGAATTTTCTATGAAATAATTATATAAATATGGACTATAACTTGCATCCCAATAAGAACCTTTTGATAAATCTTGATTTTGACTCGCCAATTTAATAAAACTATTATGAAAATCTCCTAATGTTATACCATATTTTGGAGATACAAGTAATCTCTTATTTTTACCATAAATATAATAAACAGTACCTTCACTTACTCTTCCAACACGACCTTTTCTTTGAATTCTACTACTTTCTGATATAGGTTCTACATTTATATTTGATGAATCACTTATAACATCAAATCTATTAACTTTTGAGTATCCAGTATCAACAACATATTTTAAAGTTTCAATTGTAATTGATGCTTCGGCTACATTGGTTGCAATAATAACTGCTCTTTTATAAGTACCTTCTGGAACATCTTTAATTTCTAAATAATCTTCAGCCCATTCTTCCGCTATATTCTCTCTTTTATTTCTTATATACATTATTTTTTTATCAATGTCGGATATAATATCTCTATACTTTCCATTCATTTCACTATAAAATGGCAATGCAATAACATTAGCAGGTATAATTCTATTTAATTGTCTAACTGCATCCTTAATTTCTTCTTTACCTGTTGAAAATAATAAAATATCACCAGATATAGATGTTTCACATATCATTTTAACAATATCATAACTTTTATTTTGTGCTAATTTTGCATTATCTGACATATTAATGGTAAATTGTTTTTCAATTTCTTCATCATAATATTCAGTAATTTTATAAGAGTATGATTGTTTTGGTATACTAATATGAATTCTACGATCTAAATAATAACTATCTATAAAATAATTTTTTGAGTTAAGTCTCGAAGAGTTTATTATTGGATGATTTAATAATGGTTGTTTAATTGGATGAACTATGTTATCATTAATTAATTTATAATAGCTTCTATAAATAGGTTCATCGTCATCCATAGTTGCAGATACAATAATTAATCTTAATGAATTATTATACATACAAGCTTGTCTCATTAATGTTAATATTAAATCCATATTGGTATTGTGTTCGTGAGCTTCATCAACCATAATTACATCATACATATTTTCAATATCTAGAACAACATGTTGGTCGTTTGTTTTTTCATCAAATACTGATCTAGATGATTTTTTCAATGTTGGATTTTTTAATAATTCTTCTAACAATGTACCATCAGTTACCATTTTAAGTGTTAAATGATTTGAATATTTTTTAGTATGGTTATCTTTCATGTGTTTATATTGAACATAATAATAGTCAGTCTTGTGTTCCTTTTTGTCCTGGAACCTATTAACATCAACTATATCTACACCCATTTCTTTAGCAATTCTCTTTGCATTGTCTTGAGTTGGTGGAATACGTGGTTGGGTGCAAATAACTTTTCCATCGTTCTTATAGTCGTACATTTTTAATGCATACATTACTAATTTTGGTACTTGTGTTGATTTACCTGTACCTGTACTACCAGTTACATACATAATTGATTTATTTATGTAATGATTAAAAAAATTTAATTGAGAAATCCAATCATTGGCATAAAAGGTATAATTAATAAGTGATTCTACTAACACTTGACTATAATTTTTATTATTATACCCATCAGTTATTTTTAATTTATTATATGGTTCATTTGTTAAAAAATAATTACAATCGAATAATTGTTTATTATTATTAAAAAACTTTTTTAATCCACTTTGTATTTTTTTATTTTTAGTATTAACATCTGATATTTGGATTAAATCATTATCAGTTATTTCTAAATTTATATTAAATGTAGATAATAATCCGTTTTCACTTAAATAATCCCAAATTAAATCAACCTTAATAATATTCCATGCATTTTGTAATTTTTGTAATATATCCTCATAACTATAATTATCCACTTCTTGTAGTCTTATATTTTTCTGAATACTAATACGTGTTAACATATCTGGTCTAAAAAAAAATAAAAAAAACATAAATGTATTCATTTCGGTTAAACATTTAAAATTATTACCAAGCATAACATAATTTTCATCAATTATCTCATGACATAAAATTTTTGATATATTATATAAATTTTTTAAATTAATTTTTGCTTCATTTGTTTCAATTAAATTAAAAAAATTCATATTAATACTATTATTAGTTATTAAATATTTAGCATATGGTGTTGATTTTAATTTATTAATGGATTCATTTAAATAATCCCATAATATTTCACTTGAAATTTTGCTTAAACTATCTATGACGTTCTTTCTTGAAATTCTATTTATTTGGAGATAAACAGGATCGACATCAAGTGAACTTTCAATAACATCAACATCATTAAATATATCAATTAATGATTCATCTAATAGTTCCGATTTTGAATAATTATAAAACATAAATGATAAAATATTCTTTACTAAATTGAATTCAAAATTAATATCAATAAAAGAAACAGTATTATTTTTTAAATTATTAAAAAATTTATTGAAATCATTGTCAAATTTTATTTTATCTATATCTGGTAAACTATTATAATCTGAATATTTGAAACAAGTATCTAAATTAATTAATTTATTTAAATATTGTATTTGATAATAATATTTATTATTTGAAAATTTTTTATTATAAATAAACCATTTTATTTTTTTGATTGAATAAAAGAAGCCATTCATTATAACGTTATAATAATCGCCAAGCCATAATCCTTTATTATTTCTAATTAACTGAAATACTTTTTTAAAATCATCATCATCTTTTCTAATAGGTTTTTCCATTAATTCAATCATTTCTCTTACTTCTTCCATACTTTTTTTATAAAAAAATGTTGATTTATAATCATGTGTTGGAATAACATTAATCCAATTAACATATAATTTACCATTAGTAATTTTAATTGTTTCTAACATTGAAACAAAATTATTCTCAATGCAGTGATAAATTGTATGTTGGTCTTTTTCATATAGATTATATAAAACATTATTATTCTTATTTAATAATCCTAATGTAAAATTACTATATGGAAAATATGTTTTTAATGCTTTCTTTCTATCTATTTCTAATAAACTACTATCAATAATCGTTTCATTTGATTTATAAATAATATCTTTTAAATTTTCAATGATATCATAATTACCATCATTGGCCCCGCCAATGTAAGGTATCAATGTTAAAGCCAATGAAGCAATATCTCTACCATTATTTTTAGTCCATTGGGAATAACCTTTGTCTTTACTAAAATTATATCTAATACTTATTTCTTCAATTAATACTAATGTTAGATTAAATAATATATTCATATCATATGAATTTAATACTGGCATTAGATTTTTAAGATATCTTAAAACATCCATTTTAAATGGTTCATTTATAAATTCAAATTTATAATTTCTAATTTCTAAAATTAACTCATCAATCATTATTATATAATTATAAAATAATAATTATATAATAAATTTCCAATTAATTGGTTCAAAACCCCATTCATCTGTATCAAAAATTTTAGTAACTCCACCTTTTGGGTAATTATAAGTTGGTTCAATATTGATTTCTTTTAATTTTTTTGTTGCTAATTTTAATAAACAATTGCATACTATTTGATGAGAAACAATTAATACATTGTGTTTAGTACTTATATTTTCATTTATTAATTTAGTTATAAATTGTTTAACCCTATTAGAAACACATTTTTCATCTTCTGGATATTTATGATAAGCAGGATCTAAAGAACTCGTATAATTTGGATTATAATTAAATTGTTCCGCAATGTATTGTGGTAAATTTATTTGATAAGATTTTACTGGTATTAAATGTGGATGCTGTATTTCAGATAAACTATGTTCTAAATTAATTTTTACATTACTTGATTTGGAATATGGTAAAACTGTTTGAAGTGTTCTAATAAATGGAGATGAATAAATTACATCAATTTTACATTTATTTAAAACTTCAATCAATTTAATAGAATTATCTAATCCTTCTTGAGTTAATGGTGAAAAAAATGTTCCATCCATTGTTCTATCTTCATGTCTTAATATAAATATTTTCATTAATATAATATATAAATTTTTTATTGCTGAACACATTGAACTCCCTGAGATCCTCCATTAGGTCCTCCATTATGTTCTTCTTCTTCGTTCTCATCGTCTGTTTCATCCATTTCTTCAATAATTGATTTATCTAATTTGTCTGAATTTTTATTAATATTTTGTTCTTTTTGATATTCTGCTAAATGAGCCTTCACTAATAATTTCTTTAAAATAACATTTTCTTGTTCTTCTAATTTATCAATCTTTGGCATACAAGTACTTATATGAATATATAAATGACCTCCATTTCCCATACCCTCATTCTTAACTTTAAACAATGTTTTCATATTTCTAATCATTTTATCATATTTGAATAATATATTTCTACCATCTAAATGTGTTATCATCTTGGTAAATCCATAAATTGATTGAAATAATCTTAACTTAATATCCATATGAAGATCATTTCCTTGTCTCTTAAAAATAGGATGAGGTTGTTCTTTAATAATTATTATTAAATTTGTTTTTGAATTCTTAAAAATATGGCCCTTGTCATTGACTAAAATCTTTTGATTATTTATCATATTCTTATTTAGAGTAAATTCAAACATTGTCTCTTTTAATAAATTCTTATTACCCATACAATCAGAACACATATTATCTCTACTTATTTTTTCACCACTTCCATTACACTCATCACATGGACCTACCATTTGTTGTATCATTGGTCCTTGACGAATGACTCTAACCTTCTGTCCTTTGCCCCCACAACCAGAACAATCAGATGCTTTACCATCTTTTGAACCAGTTGCATTGCACTTACTACAATAAACCTTATGTTTATATCTAATATTAATAGTTCTATTATTATATAAATCATCTAAGCCAACAACATGTTCTACAACACAATCTTCTTGCTGTTGTGGTCTTCTAAAAAACCCAGGCATGCCAGGCATCCCAGGCATCGACGGCATACCACCCATACCGTGCATATTGCTGAACATTTGTCCGAATATATCAGCTGGATCAAATCCTGGGCCTCCTGGACCACCTGGTTGGTCTTGGGTTATACCAAATTTATCATACATTTCTCTCTTTTCTGGGTCTGATAAAATATTCTTAGCTTCAGATATTTCTTGAAATTTTTTAGTTGCTTCCTCTAAACGATGGGCGTTTTTATCGGGATGCCAAATTTTAGACATTTTATGATAAGCTTTATTAATTTCTTGTTCTGTTGCATTTGGTGAGATTTCTAAAGTGTCATAAAGTTTTGTATCTTTTACCATATAATTATTATTAATAAATATATGTTTTTATAACATATTATAACATATTAAAGATTAATTATAATAAGTTATTATATAATATGAATGTCTTTATCGAGGGTGATCGCAGTTGCTTTTTATCAAAAACTGCAGTCGATAGATTTAAATCTGAAATTAGAGGAATGGAAACAGACAAATTCGATAGTGTTGATAGTAATAAGTATTTAAAAGAAGGATTTGTATTTAATATCACCAAAAATGAAAATAATATAGTTGCAAAGATTCGTAATGAAGAAGAATTAAAGAAAGAGAACAAACATAAAGAACTTAAAATGAGATTAAGAAACGCACAACGTTGTCGTGGAGGAGAACAGTATAAGCAACTTGAATCTCTTAAGAGAACTATTCCAGATAAAATTTTTAAGAGCTATGTCACATTAATTAAGAATTTTGGTGTTAATAATATACCAACACCATTAGAAGTAATTGAAAATCCTGATAAATTCAGAACTCAAATTAGCACAGTTATGGGAACCACAAAACCAGTTAGCAATGATATGAGATTAAGTAATGCAATTAAGCAATATTTTACATCATTAGGTAAATTCTTATGTATTGAACCAATGAATGTATCTTTAGATGATAAGCCTGATTATGTTTTTGATAGTGCTCCACCAAAACAAGAAAAGTTTGAAAAGATTAAGACAAATGATAATGATGATACAGAGGATGAGGATGATATTCCTGAATTAGTTGCGTCTTAATAATCCACCCAATAATATATTTTATTAAATAATTTATCAAATTATTTAATGAAGATATTTCAGGTTTCTGAATATATTTCTTCTGCTTTTGATATTATATTAAATGAAGAGCAAAAAAATAAACTATTTAATTGTCTAGAAATATTATATATAAAAAATTATATTAATGATGAATTACTTTTAAATTTAATAAAAGCTTTCGTTATTATTTTTTATAATAATCCTAATAATAGTGATATATATATAAAATTATTTAATTCATTATCAGAAGAAGAAACTACTAGAATTTTTAATTTATTAAAAAAAATAGATTTATCTTATCAGATGAAAATAAAAGAAAGTATAATAACAAAAATAATACTTGCCATTAATAATTATATATTAAATAATAATAATTACAATGGATTATTAAATGTTTACAATATTTATGATATAATTAGATTGAATAAAAAGATTATTTTTAATAATAAAGTTCAATTATATATTATATTATTAAAAACAAATTGTAGTATTAATGACGTTAGACAAACATTAGGTTTTATTAATAAGATTATTTAAAATATTTATATAGTTAAGCCTAATTTCATTCTGCATTGTTTATCACAATAGATTTGATCTAAGTTAGTTATTTGAACTACTAAATGAATTATTATACCTATTAAGAAGAATAATAAATATGTTTTAACACTATTATATTTATCTCTTTGGTCTTTTGCTAAAACTAAATTAATACAAATAATACCAATAACTAAAGAAATTAAACCAATTACAAAATAAGATATAATATCTTTTATTTCCATTATAATAAATTATATAATAAATTAAAAAAATTATATTATTTTTAATTTATTATAAAATAACTTCATTTAAAATTAATCATCAACTTCTTCCATTTGGTCTTCATTTGATGAAGAAGCAGCTTCATCTACTTTGAATTTAATTGTTGTAAAACCATATGTTTTGTGATATTTCAATTTAAGAGTTTTTTCAAAATATTCATTAAGTGCTTTGACCTTGGGTAAAGTTTCTCCATCGTGATGGTTCTTATGCCATTCCTTAAATTTAATCCAAATATCTTTCTTCTTGGCTCCTTCTTTAGCAACTGTATTGGGTTCAAAATATTCATCATAGTATTCCCGTAATAAATCTTGGTCTTTACGGTATTGAGTTGTGCTAGCGGTGACTTCTGCTGGTTCTGGGATTTTGTTAGGTGTGTCATACATGGTTGTGTAGACATGAATTAAGTAGCTAACAAATGCAGGAGCCCATTGGCTAATCTTATCTTTTAATGTAGTATCTAATTTAAATTCATATTGGTTATTAGGATCAGGATTTTCGACGAATTTAGACATAAAGTCAATTACACGAATACGACGCCATGTACCGCCATCAATAGCTTTAATTTCAGGCAATTCATTAGTTGTCATAAATTGTTTAAGTTGAGGTCTAATTTCAATTGGTTCTGAGTATAATCCACGAACCATAAATCTGTCATTACCTGATAATTCTTTGAAAATACCAACATTGATTTCTTCATCAGTACCTGGTTCTTGGTAAACACCACATCTTACACCTTTCATACGAGCTAATTCAGGAGATGCAGCATTTGAACTATTGCGCTTACGGGTAATAATAGTAATCGGGCATGAAATATAATAGTCTCCAAGAGCTTCACTTACTAATTGAAACGTTAACGATTTACCATTGCTACCGCTACCAATGCAGAAAATAAAAATTTCATCACGGTTTTCACCTGATAAGCAAGTTGATAATCTGGTGAGGAGATATTTGCGAACAGCTTCAATTGGCATAACTTGTTCGAAAAAGTTATGAATATATTTAGCATAAGGATTATTATCATTCCATTTAACATATTGTTGTTTGGTTGACATTGAAATGTGGTCGTCAGGTTGACCTGCACGAAATTTCTTTAATTTCAAATCATAAACACCATTCTCAAAACCAATAAGATGATGGTTTTCATCTAATCTGTTAAGGAATTGGTCGTCATGGAAAATATACTTGGCTTCTTTCATGACCTTTTCCTTAAAATTAATATCCATTAAACTTTCTGCAATTTTATTAAAATGAATAGATTGGTCTAAAAATGTTTTTTTGTCTGAGCCAGCCGCGTCAATTGCTTGTTTACTATATTCACTACCCATAGCAATATAATAATTGGCAAATTCACTTGACATTAATGTAATTAACTTTCCACCATTAACACATTTATGCCAACGATGACTTGTAAAATGATACCAGATGTTTTGTTTAATATCCGCGCACACAAATCTGTCAAAATACTTGGTATGAAGTGCTTTGGCAATCATGAAAGTATTATTAACAGAGTTTTTTTTTAGATTGTTCTCAAAGTCTTCTCTGACAAAGACTTTATATTCTTCAGGGCTATCTTCTTTAGCCCATAACATCAAAGAACGAATAGTATAGCCATCATCTTTCATACTAGCCCATAATCTTTCACATTCACCATCACTAAATTTTCTTGAACGCTTGGAAAATTGGACCCATGTATCAATCAAACAACGATGTGTATTATGAAGAGCCCAACCGACACGAAGCCATTCAAAATAATTATCAGCTCTCTTAGAAGATAATAATTCTGTCATCTTCATAGCTTTGTCAATTAAATCTAATTTATCATCTGGAATTAATTCATACATATCATTAGGATCATCTCTATCACCACCATAGCTAAAATGTTCGATATATAATCCATTGATTTTATCTTCATCATAATCATCATTAAATGGTGTTGCATTATCTTCTTCCCAACGTGTATCTCTCATACTCATCAATTTAACTATATCAACAACATCACCTATAGTATCCAAATCAATTTCATCATTATCATTATCTAAAATTCTGGTAAGCTTATAGGGCTCACCATTTGGCTTAGCACAACCATACATAAGCCATGGATTAGTTGAAATAATTTTATCATCTAATACTGAAGAAAAATTTGAATAATTTGAAAATGTTTCTTCATCAGTTAATTTATCATTTACATATTTAAAAATAAGATGTCTAACTTTATTATTTGCTACAATATAAGGGAAAATCATATGAATCCCATCGGATGCTTCACCACTTTTTTGTCCGTATTTAGTTTTTTCGAATACAAAACATTGAACTTCATTATCTGATACATTTAAATAATGGTTAATTGCTTCGCGATAATTATCAACAATATTAAAAATCATATCATCGTCATATAAATGGTTCTTACCTTTAAAATGTTCTTTAACTCCTTCTTTAGGATATCTTAAATCTATATCGACCATAATTGGAGCATATGTTTGTAATTTCTCAGCAATTGAAAACACAATACCTGCTTCTTGAGCTTGTGCTAAATATTTTGCCAATTTATCTCTCTTATTTTTATCTGCAAAATTAAATTTACCTGGGAATGTAATACCACCCATACTAACATGAGTAAATTCACTCATGCCTTTAGCTGTCCTATTCTCATTTAACATCTCATCGATTTTTTGCTTAATTTTCTTGGCATCATCTTTCAAAGTCATATTATATTATGATAAGAATGATATTTTTAAATATTATTTATCAATTTTTTACTTTAGCCCTATTATGGACTATAATCATAATTGGTTTATTTTTTTTATACCAAAAATCCAGGTAATTTTAAAAACTAAAGGTTTTTTCTTTAAATAAATTAGTTTTTGTTGAAAATGAAAAAGATTAATAATATTATTCAATTTCGTCATTTTGTTCGTTTGTTGTTTGTGGTCCTTTCTTTGATAAACTGTCTTCCCATGATTTTCTAACTAAATCACGTTGATTATAGCTTAAAGTATTTAAATCATCATGATATATTTTTTTATATGTTGGTTCCAAATAATTAAATATTTTTTGTTCTATTGACGCAATCTTTTTCTCAAAGTCATCTTGAACTACTGCATTTTTAATAGTATTATTTAATGTTTTCATATGTTTCAAACTTTTTTTAAATACTTCTTCAAAGAAATCAAATTTTCTTATTTTTTCTATTTTATTAGTTTCTAAATTTAATGCATTAACATATTTATTATGTATATTTGTAGTACAAAATACATGATTTTGAGGCAAATCTTTATTAAAATTTAAATGTTTTATTAAAGTAATAATACTATTTAATCCATCATTTATAATTTCTTCTTTTTGTTCTTCTTTTAAATCTAAAACATTTTGATTTTCTAATGAAATAAAATTAATTGTTATATTATTATTACTATTATTATTACTATTATTATTTGTTTGATGTTGAATTACTGAAATATTTGAATCATTATTATCATTAACATTTATATTAGTAATGGTTTTCATTAAAACTCGATTTTTTTTACAAACTTTATTTTCGTGTCGCCATACACTATGTCTATTAGCTAATTCTTTTTTACAATGTTTACAATTAAAAAAATCTTCTTCTTTTTC
>JACCDO010876683.1_pt1 | contig 46723 bp, 28 predicted proteins | sample 7446101 | NCBI WGS metagenome assembly JACCDO01 (sample SAMN15323440, study PRJNA562643) | freshwater metagenome | isolation source: river surface water | place: USA:Blue River Watershed | collected 2017-08-16 | reverse complement strand
GGCAACTGGGTCGGTATCCACAGAGACCCCGAGAACCTGGTGCACACCCTGCGCACAATGCGACGTCAAGGCGACATTGGCTCCGAAGTGTCGATTGTTCGGGATATTAAAGAGAAGGAAATACGTGTATATACTGACCTAGGTCGCATCATGCGCCCGCTGCTCATCGTCACCAAGGACCAGAAGCTGGTCATCAAGAAGAAGCACATCAACATGCTCAACCGCAGTAACTTGGAGATGCAAAGCGGCGGTGAAGAGACATACGGTTGGAGGCAGTTGCTGGAGTCGGGAGTCGTCGAGTACATTGACACCGATGAAGAGGAAACCACGATGATTGCCATGAAGCCAGATGACTGCATCGGTTACCGCAAAGCTAGAAATCCCAATCACGACGAGGAGACGGACCCATCGTACTGCGAGACATACACGCACTGCGAGATCCATCCGTCGTTGATATTGGGTATCTGCGCATCCATCATCCCTCTGCCTGACCACAACCAGTCCCCTCGTAACTGCTATCAGTCTGCAATGGGCAAGCAAGCCATGGGTGTGTACTTGTCGTCGTTTCAACAGCGGTTGGACACGATGGCGCACTTGTTACACTATCCGCAGAAGCCGTTAGCTGTGACTAGAGCCATGGAACACATGCAGTTCCGCAACTTGCCATCTGGTATCAACTGCATCGTAGCCATCGCATGCTACACCGGCTACAACCAGGAGGACTCGCTGATCATGAACCAGTCCTCTATCGACAGAGGTCTCTTCCGCTCCTCCTTCTACCGCACGTATAACGGCGTGTGCAAGCAGAAGCCAGGGGTGTACAATCCCATGATCGATGAGACATTCGAGTCTCCAACACGTGAAACCTGTCGCGGTACTCATTCAAACTATGATACCCTCGACGTGGATGGCCTCGCCAAGGTCGGTGAGCAAGCAATGGAAGACGCGGTCATCATCGGCAAGACCAAGCCATACCCCATCGAAGGACCCGACGGTACGACTGTGTCGTACACGCGAACTGATGACAGTGTGTGCATGCGGTCCAACGAGAAGGGCTGGATCGACACGGTGATGTTGAGCACCAACAAGGAAGGCTACAAGTACGCCAAAGTCAAGATAAGAAACGTTCGAATCCCTCAAATTGGTGATAAATTCGCGTCTCGTCACGGTCAAAAGGGTACCATCGGGATGACGTACCGCATGGAGGACTTGCCTTACACGTGCGAGGGCATCGTGCCCGACATCATCGTCAATCCGCACGCAATCCCTTCTCGTATGACTGTCGCGCATTTAGTCGAGTGTCTCATGAGTAAGGTCGCGACTTTACTAGGCCAAGAAGGTGATGCCACACCATTTATGGACGACGTCAACGTGGAAATCATCAGTAAGGAGTTGTCCAAGTTAGGCTATCAGCGCCACGGCAACGAGTGCCTGTACAACGGACACACCGGTCGCCCTATGGACACCCTGATCTTCATCGGACCAACGTTTTATCAGCGCTTGAAGCACATGGTAGATGACAAGATACACGCTCGTTCGCGTGGTCCAGTGCAGATGTTGACTCGTCAACCGCTAGAAGGTCGTGCAAGAGAAGGTGGTCTGCGCATGGGTGAAATGGAGCGTGATTGCTTGATATCTCACGGCGCCGCCAACTTCTTGCGTGATCGCTTATACGCCAACAGTGATCCTTACCGCGTACACGTGTGTGATGAGTGCGGTATCATCGCTATCGCGGACTTACGGCAACAAAAATTCTCTTGTGGATACTGTGACAACAAGACCGCGTTCTCGCAGATACACATCCCTTACGCAGGCAAGCTGCTGTTCCAAGAGCTTATGGCTATGTGTATTTTACCTAGAATTTTTGTGGACAAGCCAACGGACACCGACACGTCGTAGGTGCGCACGGGAGTCACAGAGTAGGTGCAAAAACAATAATAAAAATAAAAATAAAAATATATTTTGTCGATTAAGTAAATAACAATATTACGGTTGGCTGCTTCTTACACTGGGCACACGCTAGCTACATCTCGGACATCAATAGACAAATTACGACTGGTTGCGCTCGCTACATCAATCCCATACCGATCATGTTGAAGATATCAGGGGCGTCGATGGCAGCTCCTTCGCCCTCGTAGAACCGTCGCTCGCAGAAGGAAAAGAAATTGATAACAAAGTCAATGAGACCGTAGTTGTCAGCGTTTCTTCGGTTCGGTGGACCTATGAGGTACTGCTTGAAGTGCGACATGCACGCCTTCGCGTACGACTTGTCGGCATCCACAAGCTGGCGGAAGTAGTCAGCGAAGAGCGGGAAGTGCTGCACTAGGAGGCAAACATGCGCATCGTCAGGGTCTTCGGTCTCAATTACAGTTAGTATTGCAGTTACTACATCAGCAGTTAAGCGCTCAAGACCCAACAATGCATCGCGTCGAAATTTATTGTCAGCATAAACTGTGGTATTATTCGACTTGGCCTCCAAGACAGATGCGCGTTGAATGCGCGCTTTGCGGGCGGCGGCGTCGATGTCTTCTAACTCTTTATCAGTGAATGGTGTCCTTGTTTGTGGGTCACTAAAGTCGCCAGTGCTCAACATGTAGTCTATAAGAGTATCCAAATTAAATGCTACCTCGCTTCCATTGCAGCGGCAGTACGTCCATGAGCTGAGCTTCTTGATGGGAGCCAGCATGATGGGGTCGACCGTGTTGATACTCTCCTTTAGTTTCTTTGATTTTATGTTGCTTATATTTTCGTCATTTTTCCTTTTTTTTGTTGGTTTAATTGCTGTCGATGATGATGAAGAAGACGAACTTGCTACTACTAAAGTTGTTTCTAATGACTTGGAATTCTTCTCATCTCTAAGCTCTCGTCGTCGCAGTCGCTCGATATTGTATGTATCTCTCAATCGCTGAAAAAGGTCGTTCTTCGACAGGTTTTCATAGTTTTCAAGACCTGCTCTCTGCGCCAGGCGATGTAAGTTTGACACAGATGGGCTTTGGCGCGTTTGCATTGTTATTTATCCCAAGGAATACAAAAAACTGAACTTTCTACAAGGGATATGCAAAGTACCTTCTTCACTCTCCCTCACACAATATTAAGGCGGATTTTTACTTCGATTAGTTGCTAGCTACGTCCAAAGAGATAACGGCGGACGTATGGGGGTTGAGTACAAGCGCAATTGACTCTGTCACACTCGAACTCACCTCACTTGAATCACTTCGCGAAAATTCTCTTTGAACGTTGAGGAGTTCCGGCGATGACCTCATCAAGACCTGTGTTGTGTGATAGAGAGAGTGTGTTGTGCAGAGGAAGACGCGCACTAATTGCTCGATAACTGGTGAACCCTTCGCTGCGCCTCTTGCATTCATTTAGTTTCTTCCTTCTAAATTTACCAATCCACACCCTAAAATTCGAAGCTTCGAGCGAAGTTGAAGAAGAGAAGAAGGAAAGAGAATAGATAATGCCGTGATGAAGTGGTTTGTGTTCTACATCATACTGCGGTTTGCCTTGGTTGCAAGTCTGAGTGCAACAAAGAGGTTCTTTGTGACAACAAGTCCAGGACTTGAGAAGATATTGCTGAACGAAGTTAAAGCAATAATTCCAGAGAATGCGCAAGTTAAAGTAATGAAATCGAATGGCGTGATGGTAGCTGTCCCTCATGACGACTACCACACACCTATGCGCATGCTGCTGTCGTTAAGGACTAGTTTGCGTGTGATGGAACTACTAGATGAAACTGAAGACGAGATTAATAATAAAGAAGATTTGTACAATAGAATTTACAGCTATCCTTGGCACGAGATCATCGATCACGACTCCACCTTGAAGGTGGATACCATTCTAGCTGGTGCTAGTGTCAGCAGCGACCTGTCACATAGCCACTTTACATCATTAACTATCAAGAATGCTATAGCAGATAAATTTAGGAGTAAATATAACAATCGACCGAGTGTGGACACCGTCAATCCAGACCTTTTCATCTGCTGCTACTTATTCAACAATAAACTAACAACTTACCGGGTGTGGAACGGCGTCGATTCGATGCACAAACGAGGATATCGCACCAATACTATCCACAAAGCAGCCTTGAAAGAGCACATTGCGGCGGGTTTGGTGCTTCATTCGAATTGGAACGCGACATTAGCACTGGAGCAAGGCTCTGCCTTGGTTGACCCGCTCTGTGGCAGCGGCACGATACTAATCGAAGCCGCGTTGATAGACAGTGACACCGCACCAGGCTTGCTCAAGTATACTAGTTACGACGACATAAGCATTCGAAGGTGGAAGGACCTGGACCCCGCTGTCTTCGATGCGGTGTATAGCGACTTGCAGCGTCGAGATAAGCGCGATGCTTTCAGCCGCGACAAGCAACGTAGTCACCTGTACTACGGTAACGACATCTATCGAAACGCCGTGGACTTGGCAGTTGATAGCTCTCAAATATGTAACCTTCCCATTCATTATTCTTGTGAGAATGCGAAGTACTACGCGCCTATGTGTGACATTCAGTGTGTTATCACAAACCCTCCTTGGGACTTGCGGCTAGAGAATGCAGACGCGTCGTGGGATGCGTTGAACACCTTCATACAATCGAATCAAAGACAAATCAATGTGTATACATTGACGGCCAATCCCGAGGTGTTGAAATACTTGAAGCTAAAGGCCAAGTCGCAGTTGGTGCTCTCGCCATCGAACGTGGAGTCGAGATACATACAGTTTGGAGGATAATATTCAATATTGTAAAAGAATGTTCAATATAATTAATTAAAACACAGTCACGCATTGGCTTATACCTTATTTGCGATTTCTTGTAGGTTTCTCGTCCTCTGTCTCATTGTTTCTACTGAAATTTTGAATGTGCTCTCGTAACTCATTGACTTTCGCTCTCATCATTGGTAATTCACGATGCATCTCCTTCAGCATATGCAGATCTTGTTCCATGGAATGACTCATATTTGTCAGCTCTTTTCCAGTTGTACTATACGTCCCACTCAACTCACTTGTCTCCTCCTTCATGGTGTCTATGATCTCCTTCACCAGCTCCTTCCGAATATTGTACACATCAGCCCTCGCAGTATTGAATAAGTATTGAACCTTCTCTTCCACCACCTTGATGCGGTTGTTGATGTTACCGAGACCAACGCCATCATTCAACTTATCACTTGCTGCGGCGGCTGCTGGAGTTGCTTTCTTTGCTGCTTTTTTCGTGGACTTCTTCATGTCAAAGTCGAGCTTTTGCTCTTGTTCGCGTGTCTACTCACTTACACTTCGTGCTGTACCGGTGAAGTACTTTGGCTTCAAAATATAGACTTATAAATGCAGAAAGCAAACTGAATACCTACCCGCTCTCTCAACGGCTCTATTCGCTGCTCTTATCGCCATCGAACTAGTCGTTTACTACCTAACTAGACACCGGCTAGTACCGGCAAGAAATGCGTTCAAAAAATTTTGGCAAAGTAGTCGAAAGAAGGACGAAGAAAGGCAAATTTCGTGTGACGAAGTTGAAGGTCTTGGCGGCAGGGGTCAGAGGGAAGGAGTAGTAACTGGTGTCAAATAAACCACTGCTGCGCGGCAACACGTGAGGATGCTTTGGGGCTTTCTGCACAAATGCGCGTTATACGTATCGATGCGCCGCAAGTATCTGTGCGAGAGTATCGATGGACGGAAGCGGTTGCTAGTAGTGCTGATCTTCCCGAGCATTATTATTGGTTCTCTATTTATGTTGATTATTGGCGGAATATGGGCCAGGTATGTACATTACAGAATTTCTTGTTATTATACCTCTAATATTCACTATTCAATGCTCTCGTAGGTTATTAACAGCAGAATGTGGTTATGATATTGCAAGTGCAAAGTTTAGTATATATAGTGATGACAAGTATAGGTATTTCACGGGAAATCGTTGTCCTGGATATGACTGGATCGTGAAGTCAAATATCCTTACCGCCGGAGAGTTTGCCATAAATATAAAGCTATTGAAGCAACCGCAAATATCTTCCAACAAATTGTATCTTCCGTCAATCAGCGGAATCATCGGAATATCAGTGAATGGTTTGCCGATTCTATCACCATATACCTCTACTGGGGATAATCTTGCCTTGCAGCAGAAGAGTTTGCTCGACCGATGCGGCGGTTTCATCACTCCTCCATCGGAATACGATTTCAACATCCCGATAACTGGTTACTACAATTATGTTCTATTGCCTGGTCTGAATGCCGCAAGTCTCAAGACTGATGTTGATGGGAAGTCATACGTTGACTATGACGATCCCTTGAATTATTGCGACGACTCTCTCGCTTGGTATAACAGTGCTGGTGTGAATAATCACTCGGCGCTAGCAGGGTTCATGATTGACGGTATACCGATCTATGGACCTTACACCGCCGGTCAAGTCCCACCAAGCGATTTGGATGACTGTGGCGGACACTCTAGTGACCTCGGATACTACCATTATCACTACCAGGTTCACTTTCCTTATTCCGTGAAATGTTTGGTTGCTTGCCCTCCGGATGGCCTGAATTCCGACCTAGTTAGCAAGAATTGTATCGACACCAACAAGGGTAACATCGGCTTCAACTTCACTGCACTGGAGTCACTCACTATATCATACGGTGGAGAAGGCATCAACACCACGAACTCGACGGGTCCCGGCACGCTGCTGTCGTTTGGTGCCGTTATCCTGCTAGGCTCACTCTTCCTCTGTTGCTGCATCAAACGAATCCCTAACAAGGCAGATGATACCGGTGTATATGTTGATCGTGTAGATAAGAATAAAGACGGCAAGAAAGAGCTGGTGAAGATCTCGGACATCGACGACTGCATCGACGATAACGTGCTGTAGCGCGCTGTAACTCTGTAAATTATAATGTAAAAATATCACTGCCAGTACCGGCGGCTTCAGGAAATTTCCGTTCAAGCTTCAACACCACATTGAACTGGCGATACGTATCGATATAGCTCTTCTGCGCGTGATTTCTGTGACGCAAGATGTTCGGCAAGGTGTTGCTGGTTGTATCTAACTTCAGCTCGATGGTGACGCTGTACTATGGTCTCGCTAACAAAGAGTACATCATCACTACTTGCATTGTCACAACCAGCATGATCTCCGCCGTATTTCACATGCTGGAGACATTCGAATTCGGTAGTCAAAGCGTCCTACAACTTCTTCGATTACTCGATTTCTATTACTCATACAAGTCTATCTACGTGGTGACAACTAGTCTGTTTCTGGACTACTCAATGGAATTCTTCTACTACGACATCCCTGTGCAGACAATACTCATAACATTAGCTGTGTTTTTTACAGGAAAAGACAGTTTCTTGCTCTGCATTGTTCCCATGTGCCTGGGTATTATCGCGCCGCTGTTGTTCTATTATCGCGACCGAATCATAACAATAAACCCCTACGATCACCATCTCGCCCTTCTAATAACAATGGTGTTGTTGAATATATATTTCTATATGACGGAAACATACTATGACTATGATATTTTTCACTCATTGCATCATTTGATATGTTTCAGTACTCCTGGTACTGACTCACTCGCTCACTATCTCACTTCCTACGCACTCACTAACTCACTCAATCCTCTAGCCATAATAATAATCTATAAGCAAAAGAATAAGATATATATGACGAGCAAGTCTCACCGCGCCTCTGCGCACACCATAATGATCCCCAAGATCTCAAGTATAACGGATCTAGCGAATAGCATCGTCTGTCTAAAGGATTTCCAATCAATTAAAGGAGAGAAATCCGAGGTGTAATGACTCCTGCAGTGGTGGTGCAGCTGCGGGTGGATGGTTGCATGTAAAGACTGTAGAAACATGTATAGTTGTATGAGTAAGTAGGTTACAATACAAAGTTTCCTTTAATTAGGTCCATTCGCTCCTCCAGCTTGGCTGCTTCCTTGGCCTTCTGCATGTCCTCCCAGTCTTGCTTGCGCATCAATTCCTCTTCTTCTTCAATCAACTCCTTTTTGGCTTGCAACATTTCTTCGGCTAATCGCTGCTGTTTCCAGGAGTCCATTCGGAAGGCAATGCTTTTGCGAGAGCGCTCTTTCTCCATCACTTTGGCTTCCTTGTCATCCAACCAACACAATCGCTTGGTCTCTAGCTCGTTGTGCATGATATTGAGAGCCTCGCGGTGGTGTGAGATATCCACTTCCTTTTGCTTGCGGTCTTCTACAATGCGTAAAGCTAGGCTTCTGCGGCGGTCCTCGCGCTCTTTGGCTTGATGCTCCTGCATATCTTGGTATGCTAATCGACTTAACTCACGATCTTTTGCTGCATTTTCCTTTTGCATTTGCTTTTCACCTTCAACACGCAAGCGATCTTGTAGTGCAACTTGGTTGCGATACTCGAGACTTTGACGGCGAGCAAGAAGCATACTTTGCATGTACTGGGCGACGTCATTGCGGTCGGTCTCTCGCTTCAAGCGCTCTTCTTCTTCCAAGTCATGCTTTGCTTGCTCTAAACTCTTTTCAACGACCTTCTCTTGCTTGTATTTCTCCATGCGGAATAGTAGTGACTGCTTGCGTTGGCTCTTCATCATCTCCTGGTACTCCATAATGTCCTCGCGTTCTTGTTGCTTTAACAGAGCCTCGTACTCCTTGGCCTCGTTCTCTTCCGCTTCTTTCTGCGCATCTAATGTCTTGTGTTGTCGCCACTCATCAAGGCGAAAGGCAACGCTCTCGCGGCGCATTTGGTCTTGCTTTTTCTTGTAGTTTTCAACATCACACCAGTCGAGTCGGCGCATTTCTAGGATGTATGTTTGGTACTCCTTATCCACTGAGTCCTGCTCCTCCTCCTTCTTGCGCTGGTCGCGCCACTCACTCAATCGCTCAGTGATGCTCTGGCGATCTTGACGGATTGATTGCTCTTTTTCTTCACGTAAATTCTTACTTAAAGTGTGACGGAATTGCAAGATGCTGCGGTCTTCTTCTTCGCGCTTACGTTGCATTTCCACGGCGATTTCCTTTTGCTTCTTGTACTCTTCACCGCGATATACTAAGCTTTCACGTCGACGAATTTCTTCTTCTTTTTTCTCTTGTCTAGTTTGTAAACAATCAACGCGACGCTTTGCTAATAATGCATCTTCTTCCGCCTTCTTCGCTGCCTTCATCGCCGCGTCGTTCTCTTGCGCCTTCTTCAAGATCTCCTTGTTCAACAGCACGCTTTGACGTTTCTTTTCTTTCTTCATACGTTCCAAGTTATCAGACACATGCTTGCGCTCCTCTAATGATGATGTCAATAGATCCTTCTCTTCCGCCTTCTTCTTGTCATCCAACATCTTCTTGACCTCCAGTTGTTGCTTACGAAGTAGTGCAGCAGCTTCATTGGCTTCTTGTAATCTCTTTAACTCTTCAGCTTTCTTGTCGCCGTTTCGCTTGAGATTCTCTTCCTTTTGCTTTGCCCATTTCTCCTTTAACTCTTTCGTTTTTTGTATTTTTTCAGTTGTGTTTTGTAATTTAGCATTTTTTGCTGCTTCACGTGTTTTACTTAATGAAGTTGGTGTTTCAAGTTTCAATGATACATTCACTGATAGCGGTGTGGTGATATTGATCTTAGTTGCTGCAGACAATGGACGACCTGGTGTCGCAATACTGCTTTTAACAATCGCCTTCTTTTGAACGGATGTTGGACATGCAGTCGTGATCGCTTTGTTGCTCACTATTGCCGAGAATACAGTATTCTTTGCCATGTTATCAATCTCTTCACGTGACAACATCGTCACAGTCTTGTTGTTGCTTGTTCTGACTTCTTCAACCAGTGGTGAGGCAGAGCCCATAGCAGCCTCTTTGCTGAGAGCAGAGATGCGCTCAGGACTACTGTTCTCTTTGTCGCCAATAATATCCGACATTCTATCGCTTTTCCTTTTCTTTCTATTTCCTTTCTTCTGTTTCGGCGAAAATTTATCGCCAACGGTCAAGTGATCCCATACCGGTGGTAGGGTCGTCACGTCTTTGATCTATTTAACACTAAGACAAGTGCAGCGAGAGAGTGAAGCAGATAAGACGAAAGAGTTAACTCAAAGAAAAGCAGTATCCCCTTTATGTCCTCCGCTCTTCAAGCGTCTAACCCTAAGTGCATTGCAGCCGAGCAAACTAGAACTACTAGAGTTTGCGTGCTGGCGTGTTTACAGCTGCTTCTTCGCTCTTCTTCAGCTCTTCGACTATTCCTCCGTCGATCGACAGAAATTCTTTGTTCTTTGATCAACTTTAACTCAACTGTCAAAGCTGTCACGGCCCAAGCTGTAGTCTCAGTTACCTAGGTACAAAATAACAAGAAGGTTTGTGGCATCCTTCGCACATGGATAACAAGGCACAAGAGGTAACAGATGCGCAGTTGCTGGCTCGTCAGTTTCCTGCCGCTATTACGGAGTTAGGTCGACGAGCAGATATCATCAAGGGAGGAGTAGGATCACTGCAGCATTCTTATTTGAGATTAAATTATGAAAAGAATAAACAACAAATTCCCGAGAAACGGCAACAAGTTATAAATAATGCCAAGCAGATGATTATAGAGGCGTTAACTACAGTAGCAACTGATATAAATACACTTTCTACTGGACTAGAAAAGATAATTGATACTCAACTGAATACAACAGAATCTTTAGCACTGGAATTACAGAGCATTCAGAATCAAATTAGTCTACTAAAAGAGACTTCGTGCTCACATTACTTATATAATTCCAAGGAGAACCGCAAACATCTCCTGGACTCATCATTGAACTTAGTTGCTACGAAGAAGGTAGTACCCAAGACATTGTGTGACTTTCCACCATACAAACGGTATAGTATCGAGGAGAGGTTGAAGCTACTAGATGATGTGGCGGTTGTTGATATAAGCGAACCAGTCACTGCAACAGCTAGTTCTCGCAAGTCTGTTAGGTATAGCACTAGTCAGAGTTAAATCGTATGTACTGTTAATGTTATTTTTGTTATTTTGTAAATATAAAACGGATAACTATAACTCTGGGTTCTCTTCGCCAGTTGGTGAGTCGAGGCGGTCGAACTGGTAGGCGATATTGATCCTTTTAACAAAATCACTCTTCTTCGACTTACTGATGTCGGTTGTCAACAGCTTCGAGAGGCGATCTATCTCCGTAAAGATGAAATCGTATCCTTTTTCAGCTATTTTACTCATGGTTTTAACGTATATTTCGGCATTATCCCTTTCGTGAGGCTCTAATGTGCTCGCCATCGCCTCCGCTTCCTTGATAATCTTCTCATGTTCACTCTTGTCTGCAAACATGAATCTTTCTGCTAACAGGTCATACTTCTCTATTGTTCCTTCGATGCCATAATAGAAATTAGTGTGTTTGGAGAGCCAACGTGTGAATTGTGCGATATTCCATGATGATCTGCGTGGATAAGGAATAGGTTCGTTACTGTTTGCTTTATATAAAAATAATTCAGGAAATTTGAATTCATCGCCTGGTTTCACCCCTATACGATCTGCTAGCTTTCTATTTTGAGCTCCATTTACTATAACTTGAGTGAACAGCACTTCAGTAGCGTTGCCATGCAACTCACCTTTGCTTGCAAAATCTAGGTAATCAGCTCTCATACTATCACTATTATAGTCCCCAACGGAACGCTTATTAGCAACAAACACGACTATATTAACTGCAAAGAGAGTTAGTAAATGCATAAAATGATGTTATAATGTGTTCTAACCTGATGGATGAGGCACAACTTTAGGGAATGTGATTGCGTCTAATAGCAGCACACCAGTGGTCTCGAAGTCGTTCTTTACCCTGCGATCCTTGTCATTCTTGTTATTAAATGCACCGACAGCCAATGCAATGCATATTGCTGCATAGATGCATAGTAAACACAATCTTTGCATTCTTCTTCGATCTACCTTCTAGATTTCGCGTTCCTTTTCTAAAAAATCTATCCGGTGTAGGAGGGCCGCGGCAGCCTGATCCCGAAGAGAGTTAGAGGAAGAGTAAGAGGTGCTCAAGTATTGCTTAGGTTACAGATGGGTATATATGGTGGTGGCATTGAGTAATAACTTGGTAACTAGTTTACTCTATGGAGTCTGTGTTACCGGCATCAATACTCGATGCTTCCGCCGTTTTGCTCTCGTCGTCCTCCGCTTCCTTGATCATCGCCAAGAAATCAGCGTCCACTTTACGTAATAAAGCTTCCATCTTCTCATCCTTGGCGTCTTTTTTATCCTGTGCATCGCGGTTACGACTATCTTGTTCTGCAGCGCGCTGACGCTTAATCTCTCTTTCTCTTGCTTCTAAGTTCTTCTCTTGCTTCATTTCTCTTTCAAACATTAAATCTATTGCTTTTCTCTCATTCATTTGTGGTAATGCTAAAGAATCGCATAACTCTAGCAACGATACCGTACCAGTGATGTCACCCATAGCTACTAGCTTGCCGCCATGTCCAAGTGCGCCTTGTACAGCTACCGATGATAACATTGTATCGCCTACTTTATGAGAATATGCTACCTCATTTTGACGGTAGAAATAGTCCCAAATATCTACAACACCGTCCATTCTAGTTACAAAGAATACACCGGTTCGAGTTGGTGACCAGCAACCAGCTGTCAAGTATGACGAGTGATATTTCGTGGTCATTATAGGTGTGCGTACACCATCCTCATTCCATATTCTTGCTGTCCAATCACCTACAGTTAAGAAGCACTTACTATTGGCTGGGTTGCGTTGAATAGAGTAAATAGGACCGTGATGCTTGCCAGCGCCCTGGTCGAAGACGGTGATGCCGTTATTCTGTTTTCTGTTCTTCAAGTTGACCAACAATACTACACCTTGTTCAGTACCTACAAGGTACTTGGATGGACCAGCTTCTGAGTTATATTCTAATGACGAACCACCTAGCACCTGACCATTTGCTTTGATATCAGTACATAGTAATATCGAGTCGGTAGGTTCGCTTAATTTTCTTGTGTCCCACCACAACATCTGACCATCAGTAGACACAGACACGCACTGATTGCCGGTCTTTGAGTTGATCCAAAATACATCATAAACTGGATCGTGATGTGATTTTTCAATAAGACTTGCACCTGAAGGTGTTGTTTCCTTCAATGCACTGCCTCCTGACCTTCTAATATCGTACCACGTTATTAGACCGTTGTAACTGCCACCTACTAATGTATCAGTACTTTTAGGATTAAACCGTAAACAGCACAATGGCGATGGAGGTAATAACTCAGAGTCGGGTGTATTTGGGTTGAGTATATCCCACACATAAGATTGATGAGGCATACGTGATGATGTAAATCTAGGATCTTGGAAATTTAATATAGAATATGAAACTGCAATTTTTGCGGGTGCTGTAACATCAGGATGCCAATTGATGGATGTAGCAGTTCTTTTAACATCATTTGGATCTCTAAATACAGCCAAACCTTTGGCAGATGGTGGTTCTGAACTATGATCAGTATTATTCCCAGCAAAGTAATCTTCATATATATCAATAGTGTTGTTCTGCTTGAGGCATCTGGCGATGATCGGACCAATGCTCTTGACTGAACCTTTATAATCTTCATCTTTTTCAGCTTTCTTACGAAATCTTGTTACATCTGATTGTTCAGTAAAATCAACATCCTTTGGCCAACCACCTTCTACATGGCGCATAGACGACGATCTAGTCACCAATCTATCCGTGTTCGCCTCGTGCTCAGACATACTAGGTGCTGTATCAAAGTTCGTCGTAGAAGGATTTCGCATTACATAATTAGCTGCCAACGAATCAGTTGTAGGAATTGCCTCAAGTATCTCTGGGTTCGTTGATGTGAACTTGCAGTGCTTGCCGAAGTCCTTCCGCAACTTCGTGTAGATGTGCGCAAGCTCCATGTCAATCAAGCACTATTATTATCTCTCTTTTGAAATTTTTTTTTTGATAACCGAAGTAAAAATTAACCCTAATCATACCGGTGGATTGCTAGCATTTGAAAAGAGACAATGAATGCGAGAGACAAGGAGAGTGGGGCATCGCGTAGCTATATCCTTGGTATAGATCGATCTCAAGCCAGTTTTTTCTTGTTTTACTGGGCTTTATTCAGTAAATAGTTATTTGAATTATAATCAAGAGTGCTGCGGTCATCCAGAGGCGCAACGGCTCTATTTAGATGATTTTTACTGCGTTTGGTGCGCTTTTATTAGAAAGGTTTAACTGTTTGTGAGTTGAGAAGCATCTAGGAAGGGCCGCGTGAGATCGGATCGTCGACCGTCGACAGACAGACAGATTGACTTGAACCAATTCCTTGGTTTGTTAGAGCTCCAAGCAAGTGTGTGGTAGAGTTAGAGGCTAGTGATAACATTCAAGTGAGTGGTAGTTAGTTACTTCATAGCATAATAGATTAGGGACAGATATGGACCCCGAGGCCAACAAAGTGCGTGCTACTCCTAGCGATGGCGTGGGTAATCACATAGTAACTAATAGTTCTAATAGTAATAATAATTGGTTGGACGGTGTCAGAAGCAGTAGCAGTGGTGTTCATAGTAGCAGAGTGGTTAGTAGTAGTTCTAGTGCCAGTCGCAGTAGCAATGGGTTAGATGATGTTATTAGTGTTGGTGTTGATAGTACCAGAGTGGCCAGTAGTTCCAGTCAATTTGATAGTCGTATATTAGTTGATAGCTTCAGTAGTAGCAGCAGAAGCAATGGGGTTGCTAATCATAGAGTTTTTCGTGATATCAATCTAGCAGATAACGCATCAAATATTGGTATTAGTGATAGCCATGATAACGGTGATCTACCTACTCAAAAACGATCGCGAAGGCGTTATGCTGATGATGACAATGAAGATATTGACAATATTGAAGTCGATGGGGATTTCAGAGGAGTAAACAGGGTCGGTTCCAGAGATGGCGAAGCAGCACTTCGAAATCGAATTGAGAACAGTAGAAGAGACGCAGTTAGATTTTACCACCTTGGTCCAGTTCGCGACCTGAATGTCACCAGTGCAGTCATGAAAGAGAGAAGAAGAGAGTTGAATCGTCGAATCCGTCGCCGAGTGCATAATGTAAACAATGCTGATGACGTAGCCCAACAAAATATTGAGAACAACAACACAGTGAACATCGCAGGAACTGCGGGGCCCATCGCGCATTACAACCTGTTCCTGGAGCACCAAGAAGGCGTGATTGACATCGATGATTTCATGCGCTTGCTCGGCACTAACATCAATGCGAACATGAATAACAACGAGGAGCCATATGTAGTGGATGAGGATTTTAACGCATTACTTGATGACGTCTCCAACGGCAATGTGGACGCCATCAAGCAGTATATAGAGTCAGGTTGCGACGTCAATAGTTGCACTCCCAAAGGGCACACTCTGCTGGCTGCTGCCGCACTGAAGAACAACACTGTCATGATGGAGATGCTGATAGCTGCAGGTGCGTCTATCAACGCCGTGAATAAGTCGGGCTCAACTGCACTGATTCAAGCGGCGCATTTCGGTAACGAAGAAGCGGTGCAGCTGCTGCTGTCCAACAATGCGTCCTGTGACATAGTCAATAAAAACGGGACAAGTGCCTTGATGCGGGCCTCGCAAGAAGGTCGAGTTGGCATTGCCAAGATGCTGTTGAATGCCAAAGCCGATGTCAACCGTAAGAATAAAGAGGGTATGAACTCCTTGATGTTGGCATCGCAACGGAACCATGCGGAAGTAGTGTCCCTTCTGATTCAGTCCGGTGCTAACTGCGATGACCAGACAGTGCAAGGCAGTACCGCACTTATGTTGGCTTCGAAACGTGGTCATCTCGCTTGTGTTGACGTGCTGATTACAATGGGTGCGGAGGTCCACATCCTCGATAGCCGCGACCGCACTGCGCGTGACTCCGCTTTACGTAAGAACTTCTTAACTGTCTTGCCGTATCTCGATACTCAGTTCCAGATGAATAGAATGAGGCAAAGGGTCAGTGTCCAGCGCTCTCACTTCATTGTTGAGTGCAGGAATGCGTACGCCAAAGGCAAGCTGCAGCTGCGATACGACCCCAACCTGTCCAACAAGGCCACGTCCAGCAGCCACTTCATCACCTTCAACGCACCTGATTGCTTCAATTATTTGAAGAAGATCACGAGTGACGTAATCTGCACGGTCCACGCAGCCGGTGCCATTTCACACAGCACAATCAACACCCTATTGAAGCTAAAGGCGAGCATGTGGAGCAGCCATCGACAGCGCTTCGAGTGCGACGACTATCAGTGGCCTTTGCTCCTGGTCAAGTGTATGGCGCTTCCCAACGGTGTCTTTGACTTGATCAATGATTATTTGCCGTTACCTCGAATGTGGGGGTTGAACCTGCGGCGGTTGAAGCAGCGCTGCAAGCTGGCTCCTCGCCAAGCGATGGCGGACTCGAGTATTATTAGTGATGAGATCCTTGCGGATTCTTGCATCTTCTCTTCGTCGTGTCAGAGCATGTTGGCTACACGCATCTCGCGCAACCCTCTCTTGTACCACGAGCTCCAGGTGACAGGTAGCATGCCTAGCTCCGTCCTGCAAGTCATCGACTACATCGCGGATATCCAGTCGATTCTATCGAGGACGTTGGACTCAGAAATCATCGTAAAACCACAACTTGCGAAGAAGTTATTGTGGCACGTTACGGCGCTGTGTAGGTGGTACAACAGAGAGAGTTGTGTAGAGGATGTAATCGGGATTACCGACGACGCTGTGAATGCGGTGGACAGTGAGACAGAAGCGGAAGCGGACGCCCCCGACCTCGATGACGATGACAGCGATGCTTCCATATAAGAGTTGTAAGTAATATTTGTTTATGTAATAGTACAATATTCTCATAATAAACACAGTCCTCTGGCTCCCGCCTACTCGCTCCCTAGGGATTTGAGAGTGACGTACTGAATCTGGATATCTTCGATCGCGCTCAACACTTGGTCCCGCTGCGACTGCAACGCGGACAGCTTCTCTTCATTGGGTTCCGTTGCTTGCAACTCCACTATTTTCCGGTCTAAATTCTTCAATTTCTCGCTATAATTTCGTAATTGTTGGTCTAACTCCTCTAGTTCGCTGCTTGCCTGCGGGTACTCCTGCACTGCAACATAGTCGTCGTCTTCGGCATAGATGGTCTCACCACCAGCTGCAGGAGCACTGCTGGATCGACGTGGAGGAGTGCTCCTGTCCTTGGCGCTGCCCTCAATAGGATATTCTTTGTCGTTTAGCACTAGAAAGTAAGCTTTCTGCTCTCCTTTTGTAAAAAATGGTGACTTTAGTTTCCTGGAGGATGGCATCGCCCTCCGCTGGTTGCTGCGGTTCATTCTGTTGATTTTGTTATTGTACAGCGGGTTAGGCTTTGGCTCCTCCAATCCGTAGAAAAATACCGCGGTATAAACCTTCTTTAGCGCGTCTAATAAAGGATTATCCGCACTGCTTTCGTCACTCTCGTCGTCTTCGTCCTCGTCCTCATCAATTTCTTCGTCCGTTATCGGTACGTAGTCAACTTCACCAATCTCTTCAATTTCCTCTACATCTTCATCAGCAACTTCATTTGCATCACCTGCGTTGCTCCATCGGGCGTATGTGTGCTTACCAGTCTTGAATTCATTCTCATCATCATTCGGTCCGATATATTCGGTGCACATCAATGTTCTACTTGTGCGCCGCACTTGCATCACATGCCACAATGCGAGCAAGGTCATTATGGTCCACATTCTCGCCTCCTGCAGTAAAGCACCTCACTTGCAACACCAAGAACTCAGGGGAAAAGACGCACTTTCTTCCTTTTTTTCACCTCATTTTTTGGGTGTGGATGTGATGTGCAAGAAAGAAGGCAAAAAGAAGAAGAGGAGATGGTTCTCGCGCAACTAGCTCTACTGTTGACAGCTGCGTTGCTTTTAATACACCTCCCGCATGTGCTTCCAAGCGCCAGTCCTTTCAACGATGCAAGTGTTAGGTCAGCGCAAAGAATATTTAACCTAGTGAAGGAAGAGTTGAAGGATGATAAACACGAGCTCCCTCTGGGCACCATATGCTACGCGCAGACAATTGATGGGTCGATCGCACCGATGGAGCGGACGCGCATGGACATTTCATCACGAATCTCATTCCAACTATTGCATTCCCTTCGTTCTGAGCATGATGTTGTCCTGGTAGGCATCAACACAGTAGTATGTGATCAGCCGAGACTCAATGTCAGAGATCCGTTGCCTTGCGATGGAAGCGTCGATGCTGCAGCTGCCATGCGACCGAAGCCGAGACCTGCCGTATTAGACAGCGATTTGAAGATTTTAGATATCCCAAATCAAGATATCAAGCTATTAAATCCTATAATTTGTACTTGTATCGACGCCTCCGACAGCCGGTACGCGCGCCTGCAGCAGAAGCTGACGGAGTTGGGCGGCGGCACGATCCTGACTTGCCAGCGGAGTAGCAACGGCAAATGCGATCTTGAGAATATTTTTCGCTTACTAAAAAGCAAGTTGAACATGAGACGTGTCCTGGTGGAAGGCGGCGCGGGGATTATCCAAAGCGCGCTAGAGCAACGGCTAGTGCAGCGTGTTGTCGTCACCATCCGACCGTGTTACTTGGGTGGCTACCGCACTCTCACGCATCAACTACAGGGTGGACCTCTCTCCCTTCAGGATATAGTAGTAGCGAGTGTGGATGGTGATATCGTGGTGTTTGGGAAGTTTAACGGCTCTTCCGACATGCTTTTGGCCCGGAAACCGGTGCAGTTAGTAGTTGAAACGTGTGACAAAATGTAATTAAATAACATTATCTACATGGGAATGTACATGTGAGAGGTCCCGGCGGTACGAGCCGATCCCCAGCTCGATCCCTAGCTCATCCTCGGTGTGCAACGGTGAGTACGCATCCGCTGCTTGTCTCCCCTTACCTATCGACTGCCGGAGACTCCGGAACGTGTTGGCTGTGGATTTGATGATGGATGTGTAAACCGCTTTACTTGGGTCAGTCTGTGGCCGTTTGTAGCACTTCAACGACAGCGAAGACAGCACTAGGTGAGTGAGTGAGTGAGTGAGTAGGTGAGTGAGTGAGTGAGTAGGTGGTTAGGTGAGTGAGTGAGTGAGTAGGTGAGTACCTACGGAGATGGACGAGAAGGCCATAAGCATGCCCGCATACTGCGGCGGTACCAACACATGCGTCCACGGAAACCACACCCCGGCCGCGAAGGGAATAGCGAAGACATTGTAGGCCAAAGCCCAAATAAAGTTGATTTTAATGCGCGAAAACACGTATCTCGCGAGGTCGAGCGCCACCACCACGTCGTCGAGCTTGTTGCGCACCAAAATCATGTCTGCGGCCTCTAGGGCCACATGGGTGCCAGCTCCAACGGCTATCCCGAGGTGCGCACGTGCTAGCGCAGGTGAATCATTGACTCCGTCGCCAACCATCGCCACGAACTTGCCGTTAGCTTGTAATTCTTCAATTTTAGTGACTTTATCAACGGGCATCACACCTGCAACGATCCGGTCCTTGGCAATCCCTAACTCGTCGCCAATGCACTCGGCCGTTGTACGGTTGTCGCCGGTAACCATCCACACCTCGATCCCCATGTGCTTCAGAGCGCATAGTGCGTCATAGGCGTCTGCTTTGACTACGTCAGCAATCCCGAGGACCCCTAACACGGTGTAGTTCAGAGCGACAATTATAGCCGTTTTACCTTGAACTTCCAAGTCCCACATCGTGGAATCAAGCTCCTGGCTGATGACGACGTTGTTGCGCTCTAAGAGGGATCGGTTACCAATCAACACCCCGCCGGCGGGGATTACGCACGACAGACCGTGACCGGGAATACTCTGAAAGGATCCCTTTTGCACTGGTAACAGAGTCAATTTCTTCTTACTTGCCGCGTTAGTAATAGCTAAAGCAAGCGGATGCTCACTGCCTTGCTCCGCCGACGCAGCCACCTGCAACACGTAGTCCTGCGCGGCCTCGTCGTCTGCTTTCCCCACCAGGATCACGTCTGTAACCGACGGTTTGCCCTCGGTAAGTGTCCCAGTTTTATCAAAGATCACCGTGTTGATGGTGTGCGCTGCCTCGAAGGAGGGACCTCCTTTGATAAGGATCCCGTTGTAGGCCCCAACGGATGTGCCCACCATAATGGCAGTTGGAGTAGCAAGTCCAAGGGCGCAAGGGCAAGAGATAACAATAACAGAAATAGCAAATAACATAGCAAACAAGAGGGGATCGCCGTACTCCTCCTCGAACCACTCGCGCGGGATGCGGTGGTAGTACGCCAGCAGCGACCACGTCGTGAAAGTAACGGTCGCGATGCACAGGACTACCGGTGTAAAGATACCGGCGATATAGTCGGCATAGGCCTGCACCGGGGCCTTATTCATCTGTGCCTTCTCAACTAGGTTAATAATCTGCGCTAAGGCGCTGTCTTTACCCACCGAGCTAACGGCTACGTAGATGGCGCTGTTCTGGTTGATAGTGCTGCCATACAGCATGTCGCCTTGCACGCGGCGGACCGGCAGCGACTCACCGGTAATCATCGACTCATCCACGTGCGTGTCGCCGTGCACGATGAACCCGTCGGTAGGGATTTGCGCGCCCGGCAAAACCTTGAGAATGTCCCCTTTTTGCACCAAATCCACATCGATTTCCGTTAGAATTTCATTGGAAATCCAATTATTCGAGTCAAATAGGGATTTGTCGCCGTTTTTCCCCACTAAAACGGCCTTTTTAGGCTGCATTTGCATCAATTCCGTCAACGCGCTCTGCGTCTTGCCCTTGGCGTAGGCCTCGATGAACTTGCCGATTGTCACGAACAACAACAGCATCGACGACGCCTCGAAGAACAGGTGCATCGTCATCGTGTGCGTCGTGCACGAGTAGTACAACTGCACTAACGAGTACAAGTAAGTGATGGAAGTGCCAGTTACCACTAAGAAATCCATGCCAAAATTGCCGTTAAATGCCCCAAAAATTGCTGCGCGATAGAATTTGTAACCGACACCAAACTGCATCGGTACCGACATGAGGAAGACGGCTGTCTGGCCTTTGCTCACGCTGCCGCCGCACATGCCGGGCGCCATGAAGAGCGCTTTCACGAAGGGGATCGAGCCCATGGACAGGTGCAAGAACATGATGGGAACACCGAAGATCAGCGCAACAAGGAGGAGGTTGCCCCAGTGGCGGATCTCCTCGAAGCCATCACTCACGCGGTTATTCGTGTCGATATTAACAAGCTCAGCGTGGTAGCCGATGCTGTCAATGGTTTCGATGATATCCCGCGGTCCAACGGCATTATCCACGTCCTCATTCACGGCTACGCAAGCTTTATTCAAGGTGCAACTCACGGACGCAGAGATGACTCCTGCTAACTTACTAACGGTCTTTTCAATTTTAGTGGCGCAATTCGCGCAAGACATACCTGAGACGGTGAACATGAGCTCTTTGCTGCTGTTCCCCTGCTTGCTCAGGCTCAGCACCGTGCAGTCGTACCCAATAGCGCGGATATTAGTAATGATTTCTTCGGGTTCAATCTTGAGCGCATCAAACACTACCTCTCCTTTCTCCGCCAGCAACGCCACCTTCACGCTCTTGATGCTACTCAACTTCATGAGGGACGTCTCGATCGCGCGCACACATGAAGCGCAGCTCATTCCACTTATTTTCAGTTCTAATATCTCGCGACCGGTGTACTTGATGCAGTCACTGCTGCTACTGTCTAGTGAACCATACTTGTCGCTTTTTACCTTCTCTGGTGACTTTACCGGCGATTCTTTGTCTTCAACGACATATCCGTTGGTGCGCAGTATAGTTACCACGCTGTCATAGTCAGCGAATCCCCATATAGACACGGTGCTGTCCTTGGGATTGACGGCGGCTCTCATGACTCCGTCCGCCGACTCCAGCAGGTGCACGATGCTACTCGTGATCTTCTCGTTGGAAGTATTCTTAAATGTTTTTGCTGCAAGTTTAACAGCTATATCACAAGGTGGTTCAGCGGATGAATGGGCGACGGATGCTTGACTGGAATCTTTCAACGAGCAGTCAAATCCCACGGCTTCAACCGAGTTGATCAACTGCTGAATCAACGCGCTCGCGACAGGTTGCGCTGTCCATACTAATGCTTCTTTGGACTCAAACACAGCAACTGCCCACAAGACATTACTGTTATTCCGCAGTGTGTTAGCTACAGTACTACCACAATTCTTTTGGCACATCATTCCTTCCACATTCAATACAATTGTTGGTTTCCTGGATCTTATCTCCTCCGCTCCGAACCCAACTCCTTCCACCGCACTGATTAATTGTTTGGTTGTTACATTTTTGTCATGTTGTATCTTGATTAATTTTGATGCTAAAGATATCAACTCAGCTTGTTTCACTCCAGCCAGTCCTTTCAAGGCGCTGACTACTGTGGGGACGCAGCTCGTCTCACACATCATTTCTTCAACGATCAAAACAGTCCATTCCATAACTGAAGTCGTGTTCTTGGTCACTTTGCTGATATATCGAACGTATGAACTTAATAATAACTTATTCACTCACTCTCTATGTAGCTTACTCGATCCCTAGTTCACACTCCGCTTTTATTGCTCCCTCTCACTCACAATCTTTCTACCTTCTTTTCTATTCTATCTTTCCTCTTGATGAGCGCATCTTGGGAGTGCCGGACTCAAGCCCCGGCGAGGGAGAGCTCTTTAACTAGGTAAAGTCGCTGCCAAACTGCGCTTGGAAGGCGCGAGAAGGTCGCAGAAGCGACGGCAATTAGGTGTCATACTGCAGGCCAATCTACAGCTCTTTAACGGCTCTGCCGTCCGACCCCTAACTGAGGAAATCATTCACAAACGACTGTGCACTTGTACTTCTTGTACATAATCTCCAGTGCGAGCGCGAAGGATCATGGCAATTGTCACTTTTCCGTGGAAAGAAGAGAAATTGAAGAAGAAGTTGCCGTGGGTGTGGTTTATAGCGAGGCCGGTACGAGTTGGCGATAGCACCAGTGAAAAGCAAGCAAGTTCGAGGAGGCGATGGCTTGCAAGAAGTTCATTGGTGTGCTGAAGTACAACTCAGTGTTCGTGACAGATGAAAGTCTCAATCGATTGCAAGAGCAAGGATTTGGTGCGAAGTTGTTCAAGCCATTACCGAAGCATCATATTCCCAGTCAAGATGCAGATAAAAGCGCCTCAACAACTACTCCAACGCAGAATCCCGATGATTCTAATATTATAGATAACGTGGATGCACCTGTAGTTGCAATTGATAACACAGCTGCGTTGGGCTCCGCAACTGCGACCGACAGCGACCATGTTGATGACTCAGTAGCGATGATAACAGATGAAGATGACAAGGAAGTTGACAAAAGTGTAACTATATTTGAAGGAAGTCAAGTAGAGGAAGTCATCGATGAGAAAGCTACTTGTTTATCGTTAATGTTACTCGATGAAGAGGCATTTTTCTTATACACTCATGACTACTTGCAACTAGTGACGCTAAACGGTTCACCGGTGACATCCTCATTACAATTATGGCATAAATTCTGTGAAAAAAATAGTAAATTCCCAATAAAATATAAAGTTTATACGTTCTTCCGGGATCGCGGCTACGTAGTCAAGACCGCAGTGCACTTCGGCTTCGACTATGCGGTGTATCGCACAATACCAGTTATGAGTCACTCGGAGATATGCGCTCTCGTCGTGGATGCAACAAAACCGTTGGATATCACCTCTTCCTACAAGGAGACGGAGGCGTCGTCGTGTCAGCAGGGCTGGCGACACATATCTACTCTGACTCGGGTGATGCCTGATGTAATGAAGCTGATGACCATCTGCTATGTGTTGCCGGTTGGTGATGTAGACGATAGTACTGCAACACTCTATGCTGATAGAGTAGAAGCAAGCGCTGCTGCTAGCTCCACACCCGGCAAAGAGGAGGCTCCTGTTGGCCGTAAAGTCTCCGAGAAAGTGCTGTCTCTACCGCCGTTGAACATGGACAAGCTGTTCTCGGGTCTAACGGGACCTGATTCTTGTGAATTTATAGATTACACAACCCCCAAGTGCCTCGATGAGCTAGTCGTGCGCCCTGTGACCACGCTGGTGCGCCGCTTGATAGCCAAGTCCGACGGTTACCAGTCCATCCAAGGAGTGCAAGCCAAGTACCGCTCAATGTCTATCTTGAAGAAAGCGCGGCAAGAACGTGTGTCCAAGAAGAAGCGAAGGAAGAGACGGGACGTCGTGGAGATCCGCTCGAAAATAACTAGTAAACATAACAGAATGTGGCAAGCATTAGCGAAGCCCAGCGCAGGTGCAGAAGGAGAGGAGAAGAAGAATAAGAAGAACAAGAATAACGAGAAGAAACAAGAGAATCGTCAGAAGCAAGAGGATCGGGTGGAGAAGAAGAAGAAGGAGGGCGAAGGAGCCGCTGGTGAACTTGCGGATAACTATTACACCATTTTCTCGGTGAATAACAGTCCTTACAACAGTGACACGGAGAAGCGCAAGAGTGGCGGTGTCAAGGACGTGGCCAGTGCCGCGGTGGAGGTGAGTACTGCAGTTGGTGCAGCCGTGACAAGCAGCACGACGCATGTTGAAGCAGCACAAGCGGAGGACACCGTCGACAGTACAAACCGCAGCCGCAACAATAGCCCAGTTACTCTGAAGGGCGTGGAAAGCAGCTCCGCAACTGAGAGAATGGACCTAGAAGAGTTGGTAGATGCCGCGGTAGTGAGTAGCGCAGTTGACGCGATGGACGTGGAGAGTGCGGTAGTGTCCTCAACCAAGACAAAAGCCGTGAAATCAGCCACCAAATCAGTTACAAAGAATACTAGCAGCAGTAAGAAGCGCAAGTTGTCAAGTGAAGTAGTAGCGAGTAGCCCCGCTCCGAGCGAGTTGGACGGGGAGCACGAGCGCCTCGTGGCAGCTACGAGTGAAGGCGTGGCCACGCCGTTGAGACGAAGCACAAGAATGAAAAAATAATATTTAACAATTATAATCATGTCTAACTAAGTACTATATGATGCTGTTGATTTTGCTGAAGAATTTGCTGTGGTAGTCCAGGTACTTGGAGTACAGCAATGGGTTGTTGACGGCGTAGTCCAGCTTCCCGTAGCTGCTCTGCTTCTCTGAGGTCACCGCCACAGTCTCGCCATGCGCCATAGAGAAGAAGTCTTCACTAGCCACTTTACTACCTTGTCTTGCTCTTGCTAGCTCTAGCGGTGGCTCGACATGGTCCTCATCAGCTAACGGAAACGTGCCCCAGTGGATCGCGCAACTGCGCAGTGACTTGACATCTTTATGGATCAACACCGCCTCCTCCGGGTCGCAATGGGAAGCCTTCATGAATGACCGAGGTTTATAGGCCCCGATGGGGATGGCGCTCATGTCGAAGGGTCCTAAGTGCTGCCCAATCACCTTGAACACGTCGCAATACGCGGTATCTCCAGCAAAATAAAATTTATTCTTTTCTGATAATACAGCAAATCCCCCCCATAAGCAAGTATTACGATCAAAAAAGCTTCTACTCGTCCAGTGCTTCGCCGGAGTGAACACGACTGTCACGTTCTTGCCGTCCGAAGCGTTGAGCGTGTAGGTATCCCACCAGTTTAATTCTACACAATTTGTAACGCCAAATAATTCTATAATTTTTTTTACTCCAAGTGGTACGATCCACAATGCTCTATTGCCTATGCTGCGTACCGTACCTTCATCTAAATGGTCGTAGTGTGTGTGAGACAACAGAACTACGTCTATTGGGAGCTTGTCTATGTCTATTCGAGGCTTTATTAAGCGTTTTGGACCTAACCATTGCACTGGAAAGCATCTCTCACTCCACACTGGATCAGTTAGAAAACGAATTGAATTCGTCTGATAATAGCACGATGCGTGTCCCATCCAGGTGAATGATGCGTGTCCTTGCTGGGAGTATTTGTCGATAGCCTCCAAATCAACGTCCATTACGGGAATCGTATCAACTGATGATTTGATATCATTAAATTTCAATTTATTTCTTTTACTATTAATTAAATACGACAAAACTGCCCCCAACGACTTCTTGGTGTCGTGGCACCATGGTGATACAAAGCGATTCTTAATAAAATTCGCTTTAGGCAATTTATCACTTGAAAATTTGGCGTGCGGGAATTCATCGACCTCATCCAAGGACAAGTCGATGTAGCCGCGGGTAGTGAATGCATTGCGCCGACGCAATAACGGCTTAATACAGCTTGACCGCAGCCACATAACGCTGGTGTGTGAGAAACGTATATACCACTGATCACTACTTCCACGGATTTCTCTTTTGTGCCGAGTCATGCCCATGGGTGTGGAGGCCGGGAGAGGGAGGATCGGTTTTTGATTGTAAAATAATAAAAAAGAGAGAGAAGAAGCCGTTGGTTAGACTAAATTTCACTAAGTACAACTTACACAGGTTCTAAGCTATTAATTCTACATACTTCAAACTACTACTCCGTCCTTCAGCGTGTGATTCGGCTCCAACGGCTCCTCGGATGTTTCGACTATTCGCTCCTTGGAATCATCGACAATCTTGGCCCAGTTAGACCGCGAGACGAAGTACAGCGCCAACACCAACGTCACTGCGTTACCCGCGAAACTAGCCATCCAAATGCCTACAAGCCCTAGGTCAGTGCAGAAGTAAGATATGAAGGCAACCGGGACACAGACTATCCACGACCCGATGGAGAACGCCACCGCTTGCTCTGTTGCGCGGCCTTGGCCCTCGAGGATAGCTAGGCACATGTCGCTGACAGCGAATGCGACATACGATGTAGCCATTATAGGAATAATTTTCAGCATCTGCTCTTGCACGTCACTACTTCCCACCATAGCAGTAACAACAGCGTGGCGTAGTGAGTACAAGGTGATGCATAGTATGCTTCCCCACAGCGCACCGAATACAACAGATATAGCAGCCACTCGTTTTGCTCGAGTTGCATCGCTGCAGCCAACGTGAAACCCTACGCGCACTGACGTAGCCTCGCCCATTCCGCTCGAAACGGACGCAAGCACGTGAAACAATGAAATACAAAGATTATGCGCGGATAACTCGCTATTCCCTAGCTTTGCGGCTAAAATCGCCAAAACAAAATAAGAAAAACAGAAAGTAAAGGCGAAGAGGTAGTTGGGCAGTGCCAGGTGGCCGAAGCTGCGCATCCTGCCGTTACTCAGCACCCAGCGCACCACGTTGCGCATTGTTGTATCTGGGAAATCTTCACACATTTCACGGCCTTCCACGCTGCTATAAGCGTTGTCTGACGCGGCTTTCTTGAAGTGTAACTCCATGTGACAGTCGCTGGATATGGCGTACTGCGAGTCCAGCAGGGAACTATTGAGTGTCGACGCAGTGAAGTCCGAGTTGATTGCAACGGCTTTCCCAGCGACTACAGCCTCGACTTCATGGCCGTATTCAAGCTCTTTGTCCCAGTAGTAACGGACAAGAGCGCTGTTGAGAAGGCAGGATACAACACTGCCAATTAGCCACGCCAACGCGGAGCCAACCAACGGATTCTCGAGCCGACCAACATGCTGCGATCCACATCCAAATATGAATACGTAACTCAACGGAATATCCACAAAAATCCTCAGGAATTCCACGATTGTCGGCTGCCAGTATATCTGCGACGACACCAAGTAGTTCGACGAGCAAATAACAAAAGCTTCCGTAAATAGAACAGGAATAGACAGATAAGCCCAGTTTGCACCCAACGTAACCGTGTCGTAATCGAATTTTAAACCCAGTAAAACAGGGACATATAGCAAAGCCAACGCAGAGATTAAAATATTGAAGAATGACATGGTAACAAAGGTGATCACAGTCCAACCGCGCATTGCGACGATAGAGCGCTGTCCATGTGCCTGCGAGACAAGAGTGCTTTGTGCCATTTCACTTCCAATCCAATTGACCAACATGAAGCTGTACAACCAAGTCTCCGCGAGACTTATAGCCGCTAAATCATCATCTCCAACTTTTCCAACGAATATAAGCGAAATTATCCACGGAAGCAACTCGGAAAATGAACGAATTCCATTAAAAACTGATAACTTTAGCCAAACTTTGCATTCTTGCACCAACTCGAAGGAGAGAAATTGCAAGCATCTAAGAGATCGGAGCATACTAGTGTATTCTTCCAAGTATCCACTCTTCTGCCCTTCTTCCTGGGAAACTTTCTAAGAACGTAGTAACGTAAATAAAGAAATTTTATTCAACGAATGCCTATCCCCTCCAGGTTTCCTTTGCAAAGATCAATAATTAAGTCCCAGCACTAACCTAGTACTGATGAAGATGCGACGTCCTCGCTCGTTCTACGCGCTGACGAACTTCCTGAGTTTGTGGCTCACTAACCGAAGCTCAACTTGGATGATGGGTGTGGACGATTTGAAAAAAAAATTTTGAAAGACCGGTTTTGGTTTTGTAAAATAATAGTCAAAAGAAAGGAAAGAGGAGGAATGCCCTCTCCCTGAGACTTAACATGGCCGAGCAGCTGTTGCGTAGTGACCCAAAGAAGCTCACTCCACTCGTATATCGTCAGATTTTCCGTGAATATTGTGAACAGCGCCGTCTGCCTCATATCGAAGCATTATTGCTGTCATCGACCCAATTGGAGAACCACGTGCCGTTCTACATTCATTGTCACGACTTCGTGGACTATAACTCAATAGTTGCATTCCATTTATTCAACCAACCGAAGTTATTACTCCCGATATTTGATGAAGCATTACATGAAGCACAAGAAAAACTTAGGACTAATCCAGCATTCATTGAGAAGCATAAAGGGATAAGAGTGACCTCTAAGCCGTACATCAAAGTCCGATTAGTCAATCTCCCTCCCTTGCCATCGTACATCAAGCGCACAATAGGTGACATCCGAGCTGACGATGAGACAACAATTATTCAGATAACTGGGACGATCGTAAGAACAGGTTCAGTGCGTATGTTGGAGGTGAGCAAGGAGTATCAATGCCAGAAGTGTAAAGGTTATTTCACTGTTACCGCGGATCCAGAGCAAGATTACATGCTACCACACCCCCGTATATGCTTATCCACCAGCAGCAGCGCGCAATGCAGCGGGATCCAACTGAACGAGATCGAAGGCGGGAAAGTGTGCGTAGACTACCAAGAGATCAAGATCCAAGACCAGATCGAGAGTCTGGCTCTGGGCTGCGTCCCCAGATCCGCAATAATCATACTAGAAGCAGATCTCGTTGATAAATACAATGCTGGTGATGATGTCATTGTCGTTGGTACTGTGCTGCGTCAGTGGCGACCGCTTTCACGAGGGAATCGGTGCGTCGTCGACATCGCTATCCGCGCCAACAGCATCAAAGCCATCAGCAGCAACGAAAGGCTGAAAATACTCAAGAACAAAGATTCGTTTGAAATATTCAACAAGTTTTGGTTGAAGTTTCCCAACGGCTACGAGGCCTTCACGGGTCGCGATGCCATCATCCGCGCGATTTGCCCGCAACTTTTTGGGCTTTTCATGGTGAAACTGGCGCTGCTGCTGACGTTAGTGGGCGGGTCTGCCACACATAGTGATGGAGGTGTCAAGCGCCGGGCGCAGTCACACCTACTATTAGTGGGAGATCCGGGGTGTGGCAAGTCGCAATTATTAAAGTTTGCTGCAAGTACGTCGCCGCGCGCTGTTCTCACCACCGGTATTGGCACGACAGGTGCGGGCTTGACATGTACCGCGGTGAAGGACGGACCTGATTGGAGCATCGAAGCAGGTGCTTTAGTCCTGGCTAACGACGGTGTTTGCTGTATAGATGAGTTCGCCTCGATCAAAGAAGGGGATCTTGCGACTATTCACGAGGCCATGGAGCAGCAGACGCTGTCCGTAGCCAAAGCGGGATTACTCATCAAGTTGAACACGAAAGCAACGGTTATTGCGTGCTGCAATCCCAAGGGAACCTACGATATAACCGCGGATTTGACCACCAACACGGCGATCGCCTCGCCTTTATTGAGTCGGTTTGACTTGGTTTTGGTGCTTATTGACTCCGCGCAGAAGGATTGGGACCTGAAAGTGAGTACGTATCTGTTGCAGGAAGCGATCAAGACCACTGGTGGCGCAGGAGACAACAATAACCTGCTTGAGGAGGAAGAGAACACTCTCGGCACAAGCTATGTCACCAGCAACGCATGGAGCAGCGGTACGAGTATTAACACCGAGGAAAAGGTGTGGAATCTAGAGACACTTCGTCAATACATCGCCCTAATCAAGAGTAGGATGAACCCGGTGATGACGGCGGAAGCCAAGGTGTTACTCTCTCGTTACTACCAACTACAGCGACAAAGTGAGGAGAGAAGCAGTGCGCGCACTACCGTGCGCCTATTAGAGAGTCTAATGAGGCTGTCGGAGGCGCATGCGCGGATCATGTTCCGTGAGCAAGTTCTCTTTTGCGACGCGATAGTTGCCATCAAGTGCATGACGCTGTCGCAGACGGACTCTTCTATTCTCTCCGTTAACTCCACACTTCACTCGGATTTCCCCACAAATCCCCAGCAATGGTACCTGGAGCAGGAGGAGCATGTGTTGAGACTGCTTGGTTGTACTAAGGAAACGATTCTGAGAGAAGCGGCGCGAGGTAGTGCAAGCACCACGCCATTCACGTTGTCTTATCCCACCGACGCCAGCTCCTCGCCGCTGCCTGCTCCTGCGGACGAGCGACCTAGTTATCACGGATACTCGAGTGAGGACGACCTTGCTAACCGCGGAGGAAGCCCGGGATACCCCAGTCAAGTCGAGTACGTGGAGCAACGCACTGTAGCAGCAGGAGAAGTAGAAGAAGGAGAAGGAGGAGAAGGAGAAGGATATTGGAGTGACGGCGAGCCGGGCACTCACCGAGGAGCAGAAGGATATCCAAGTAACGACGTAGGCGCAAGCAAGGTAATAAGTTCCATGCCGCAAGTTTATCCATACCCACCACCCGCAGTGGCATCAGTACCGTCTAATAACGGCGCCAAACGACCGTTTATTGATCTCGATGACTCTGATATAGATGACGAGGATGCTGCGCCACCTGCAACCACCGACGATGCACCGCCCGCTCCCTCCGCCAAGAAACCTCACGTCAGTGAAGTGAGCAGTGCAACTGCCGATCCCCACCTGACCCAGAAATGGAGCAGTTTTGTGGGCATGGAAGACGACGTCGAGTGGTAGCAAGAGGCCCTCACCACGTTGACTGTAGGAAGGAAATGGCCTGCTGTATGCGGTTAAGAGGGGCATCGGCAGCACCGGTCACACCTGAAACCGCGCAGATTTCTCCGAAGAAAGTCCGTTAGTCTTTGAACTGTATGTCGTTAAAGTACAGTGATATGTATATGTTGTAGGTTGTTCGATTGCGTTTTATGTATTTAGTTAACTAGCCTTGATGCGTTAATGCGTGTAGTGCGAGGGAAGCCGGATCTTGTCACTATTGACCTCGAAGGCTTTTGTAGAGCCAGTTAAGCGCTCCAGCTGCGTTGTCAGCTTCTTCTGCGGTAAGCTGCTCAGCCTCTTCTGTTGACTGTGGACGAGGCTTGCCTTTACCAGGACCACCAGGACGACCACCAGGACGACCACCAGCTCCACCCTTTCTCTCTGCGATAAGTTGTTCAGCCTCCTCTGTTGACTGTGGACGAGGTTTGCCAGGATTTACTGGATTGCCAGGATTTTCTGGAGAAGGTTTAACAGGTTGAATAGGACTTACACCACCACCACCAGGACGACCACCAGGACGACCTCCAGGACGACCACCAGGACCACCACCAGGACCACCAGCTCCACCCTTTCTCTCTGCGATAAGTTGCTCAGTTTCCTCTGTTGACTCTGCGGTAAGTTGTTCAGCTTCCTCTGTTGACTGTGGACGAGGTTTGCCAGGATTTACTGGAGAAGGTTTAACAGGTTGAATAGGATTTACTGGATCAGGATTTTCTGGAGAAGGTTTAACAGGTTGAATAGGATTTACTGGAGCAGGTTTACCAGGCATACCAGGTATACCAGGTAAATCAGGTCGAATTCTCTCTGCGGTAAGTTGTTCAGTTTCCTCAAGACTTCGAGAAGACTGCTCGCGACAATCTTGTGACAAAGCAACATAGCAAAGTGAGACGATTAATGCGATGCGGATGGCGTTCATGTTCCTTTCTTTGGATATATCAATGAATGAATTGTACTTCTTTCACTTTTTTCCTTCTTCACTTTTTATGTTCACACTTCGAGACCGGTTTCTGCGATTGGAATAAAAATTCCATCGCGTAGGTGGCTGGGCTGTGTGCTGCCATCGCCTGGAGACACTCGTCGATACTCCGTCCTTTCCCTCGTTACTACCAACTACAGCGACAACGTGGGAGAGAAGCAGTGCGCCTGTGTGAGAGTCTAATGAGGCTGTCGGAGGCGCAGAGTTGTGGATGGAAGACGGCGTCGAGGGGAGCAAATAAGATATGTATTTATGTATTCACATGTATGTTCAAACTAACTATCGCACATTATTTCTTCTTGGCCTTGAGCATGGGTCTCTTCTCGGTGGTGCCGAGGCTGAACATCCCACCTGCGGCGGGTCCCATCATACCGGGATTAGGTGGTTGGTTTTGACTGCCGAGGAAAGCGGTTCCTTGGGGTGTTGCACCGAAGGTGAATGGAGCAGCTGTGATTGGCGCCGTTGTTGCTCCAAAGGTTGGCGCGGAGGGTGAGGATCCAAAGAGATTACTTGCAGGACCAACCGCGGTGCTTGGAGGGGCAGATGTGGAACCGAAGGGGCCTGCGGGTGCACCGCCGAACATGAGCGAGCCCTGGGCCACCGGCGCACTGCTTGCGTTGAAGCCAAGTGTTGGAGCCACGGTTGCGCTACTCCCCTGAGGTGCAGCACCGAATGTAAACGGAGCCGCGTTGACTGGTGGCACCGTTGTCGCCCCAAATGATGGCACGGATGGTGTGGATCCAAAGAGGTTACTTGCAGGAGCTGCAACGTTACTAGCTACTGTAGAGGTGGATCCAAAGAGATTACTTGCAGGAGCTGCAACGTTACTAGCTACTGTAGAGGTGGATCCAAAGAGGTTACTTGCAGGAGCTGCAACGTTACTAGCTACTGTAGAAGTGGAGCCAAAGACACCGGCGGTTGATGCACCTCCGAGTGAAAGGGAGGTGCTTGTAGCACTGCCAATACTGCTTCCTGCTGTCGACGCGCCGAATGAAAATGGAGCGGCGCTACTTGCAGGTGCTGCGCCCCCGAATGAAGGTACTGAGGGCACGGAGGGTGCAGATCCGAAGAGGTTACCAGCTGGAGCAGCAGCACTAGTAGCTACTGCTGGTGTTGACCCGAAGGAACCCAACGGCGCCGCACCGAATGTAGACGTAGGCGCGGTGGCATTAGAGCTAGCTGTGCTCGTGTTGGTAGCACCCATTCCTCCTGTAGGAACTGCAGGGAGAGTTGGTGCTGAGGCGCCGCCAAAGCTGAACCCGGTAGTACTCACAGCTGGGATTGTGCTAGTCGCGGTGCTGGCAACAGCGGCAGAACTAGCGGGTGCAGAGGTGCCACCGAAGCTAAATCCTCCTGGATTGGCAGCTGGAGTGACTGTGCTTGCAGTTGCAGCACCAAAACTAAATGCGCCAGTACTTGCAGGCACCGCGGATGCAGCTTGAGTGGTCTCTCCGGTGGTAGGCAAGGCGCCAACTGTATTAGGTACAGCAGTAGCCGCCGCTGCCGCAAATATCGCGGATATCCCGGTTGAGGCAGAGCTCTTGGCAGCCGCGTCTGCAGTGGCGTCGTTACCGAATAAATTAACTCGTTGCACGGGTGGTTGCGACGGTGGCAGCGACAGTGGTGGAAGCTGTGAAGAGGAAGCTCCACTACTGACTGAACCGAATATAGCTGTTACAGAGGTGGTGGAAGACGTCTCTATTGAGCCAAATGCAGATGAATTCTTGCCTAACGAGGAGTTGAATGCGATACCTGGGACCTCGCCGCCCGTGACGATTGGTGAGGGAGGTGGCTTCTTACTAGGCGAGACCTTGGCTCCACTTGCACTCCTATTCGGGCTGTACTCGGGGAAAATATTGATTGTTGGGACTGGCGCAGCTGGTGTAGATGCCTTATTACCCTCATTACTTGGCTTGCTAGCGGCGTCATCTAGCAGAGGGAATAGAGCGGACTCTACTCGTTCTATTTTACCCGCTGCAGGGACGTCGACGGAGGGTTTGCTGGCCTCTACAACGGGCACGACAGGTGCGGCTACAACACCCACCGAGTCAGTGAATATACTAAAGCCACTACTCTTGGGTGCGACACTACTTTTCTCATCTATTAACTCTTCCTTGTTGCTCTTCGCAGCTACTTCAGTCACTTGCTTCTGCATGAACACAGCGCTTGGTGCTGCAGATGCTGGCGCAGCCACCACCTGGTTCGAGCTAGACTTGCTCTCACTTTTGCTCACTTTCATGTCGGTAGTAATCAAGTTTTCTGCATATTTCCTTCGCATAACAAAGTCGTCTTGTGCTACCGAGGTTTGGTCGCTTGCGTAGCCTAGCGAGGAGGTGGCTTTGCGCCTTTTGTGGGCGACTCCAACGTTTAAACCATCCGAGTTGAGTCCGCTGAAGGAGATGGAGGACATGGTGCTGCTGGTGCTGTGGTTACGCCCCACTACAGCCGTGTCAGTGCTGTCGACGCTTGTTATACTACTGATTATGCTGCTGCTTCCGGCGTAAGCTGCCGTGTCACCTCTTGCGTTCTTGGGGGATTTCCCGCTTGGTGCGGAGTACGTCTCCTCCATGTCAGTGTCAGTGAAGGTGACTGTTCTCTCGTTTGGTCTAGCGATTTCGATCTCCATCTCATTGCCATCACCTTGCTGGCTCCTGCCTTTCTCGTTAGGACGCTTTGCTGGCGATGCAGAGTCGGGGTTGTGTCTCTTGCGGTTACTACTTTTCTGTGGATTTGCCCCTATTTGCTCACTCTCCGCACCTTCACTCACCTCCGGCGCCACATTTTGTGATGGAGCAGGAATGTAGGATGACAACGACGACAAGATGGTTGTTGAGTACTCTTTGGCGTAGTCGAAGGCCTTTCCTGACGTCGCCATGAGTGGCTGCACCAGCTCGGTGTACGCATTGTACCCTCCTTCGTGAGTCGATTTGGGCAACTCAACAGGCTCCTGCTCATCAGGGCTTTCAGTTCTATTATATCTACTACTACTTCCGTTGTCTCTGCTACTACTCGCCTGACTGCTTTGCTTGTGGTAGGGAGTAGAGCGCGGCTTTCTCGCGGGCTTTTCATTCGTCCGAATACTATTATTGCTGTAAAAACTTACACCATTTCGTGTTTTTCTATTATCTATATGATCATTATCGTTGAATAAACGCTTCGATACGAGGTCTGTGCGAGGCGTGACACCTCTAATATTACTAATGCGACTAATTGATGCGGGTGTTTTGGAGCTGGAAGGAAGGTAATCACTTCGTTGTTGTAGACCATCCGCAGGTTTCTTTGACTTCTTGATAGTACTCAGTCCCGTTTTATCAATGAACTTATTTACTGCTTTCATTACTTTAGAAGTATGGAATAATTGACAAAATGCCCTGGCAGATATCAACGACACCATGAGAATTCGCACGATTCCGTGATGCTTCACAATATAAAGGAATGTAAGCCCCAAAATGCCCAGCTTAACGCTATTGGGTAGCCTTGTGTAGTAGCCCGACACCTTTTCTACATATTCACTCAATATTTGGACATTCAACAGCACGTATAGCAGCGACGCAGCAGCGGCTTGATGAAGCACCGAATGCAGAAGAAGGACGAAGAATTCGTTGAAAGAGAAGGCAGTCCAAACTAATTGCTGTGATGCCGATCGAATGGCAAAGCCCAAATTGACCAACACGATCAAAATAGACACATTCAGCTGCTCACCACGCATTCTTGGTAAGACACAAGACGTGTGATGCGGTGCGATGCGATGAGGTGATGAGTGATCAACGACCTCTGTACGGTACCGGCGTCGTACCGGTTGACCTTTTAATCTCGATTTACTCGGCGATAAAGGAAGCATTAGCTGCTCCAGAGGAAATGCGTCGAGCCGTGAGACGCTCGTCTCCTTCTTAACGCATTTATCTATCTATTTACCTTTGCACCAGTCGTACCGGTATGCATTTGGCGAAGCCAGCAGAAAATAGAAAGGTAAATAGAGCAGCGATGAGTGAAGAAGCTCCCAAGAATCACAAGAAATACCGCAAGGACAAACCGTGGGACACTGACGACGTGGATCACTGGAATGTGGCTGAATGGAAGGATGATGAGCTGCCAGGTGGTTCGCTACTCGAGGAGTCATCATTCGCCACGTTATTCCCAAAGTATCGTGAGAAGTACTTGCGGGAGACCTGGCCAATCGTCACAAAAGTCCTGGATAAGCATGGCATCGCTTGCGAGTTAAATCTTATCGAAGGTAGTATGACTGTAAAGACAACAAAGAAGACTAAAGATCCATATTCTATATTCAAAGCAAGAGACTTGATTAAGCTGTTAGCAAGAAGTATCCCTGTGCAACAAGCTATCAAGATAATGCAAGATGATGTTCAATGCGATATAATAAAAATTGGAGGCATAGTTCGTAATAAAGAAAGATTTGTGAAACGTAGACAGCGTTTACTAGGACCAGATGGAGCAACATTAAAGGCTTTAGAGCTACTTACTGATTGCTATATACTAGTGCAAGGTAACACGGTGTCGTGTATGGGGTCATACAAAGGATTGAAGCAGCTGCGGACGATCATTATTGATTGCATGAAGAACATCCACCCCGTGTATCACATCAAGACAATGATGATAAAGAAAGAGTTAGCGAAAGATCCTGCACTTGCAAACGAGGATTGGACTCGTTTCCTCCCTAAATTCCAGAAGAAAAACCTATCGAAACGAAAGAAACCACACGTTATTAATGAGAAAAAAGCTTACACACCCTTCCCTCCCGCCCCAATCCCATCTAAAATCGACCAGCAAATCGAGAGTGGTGAGTACTTCTTCAACGAGATGCAGCGCCAGACGCAGAAGAAGGAGGAGAAGGTCTCTGCCGCCAAGGAGAAGAGCATAAAGCGCCGTCAAGAGCGCGAGATGGAGTTTGTTCCACCTACAAGTAATGAAGTAAGTAGTGAAAAAGAAAAGAAAAAGAAAAGAAAACGATCCGAAGAAGCCGTTGAAGAGAGCAGAAGTGATGAGGAAGCGCAAGAGAAGAGCAAGGGCAAGAAGAAGAAGAAAGACAAGCATTGACACTGTATGAGTAACTAGTTCACGATACACCACCTACTCACTCACCTACTCACTCACCTACTCACTCACCTACTCACTCACCTACTCACTCACCTACTCACTCACCTACTTACTCACCGCAAGAAGTGTGAGCTCTCCTTTAAGGCGAGTAGAACCTCTTCATTCACCTCGTTTTTCTTTGCTGCAACTACTGTCTCTACCGAGAATTGGTTCAAGGCTTCCGTGACACTCATGGTTCCCATGGCGCTGCTCCTGCGTCCCGAGAATGGAAAGACATCAGGAGATCTGCCGCATTGGGTGTTGATATTCACGCGGCCAACAACCGTTGACATGACATCCACGATTGGGCCCGCTTGCACGGGATCCTTGGTGAAGATGGCAGCCTGCTGGCCAAACGGTGTGCGAGCCAAGTACTCGTAAACCTCTTCAATGTCATCATATACCGCGATGGGGACGACGGGACCGAACTGCTCCTCGTGCCACAACCGCATAGTACCGGTGACGGGATACACCAACGCGGGGATCAGCAACGCATCGACTAGCGTGCCGCCGCCATCGCTCTCGTTCACTATTTCTGCTCCCAATTTCTTCGCGTCCGACATCAATTCCTGTAGATACTTGGGCTTATTAGGCTCGGGTAACGGAGTTATCTTGACACCTAAGTCCGGCAAAGAGGTAAGGTGTGAGTGAGTGAGTGAGTGAGTGAGTGAGTGAGTGGGTGAGTGAGTGTACCATCGTCCCACGGCATTCCATGCTTTAACGTCTTGAATTTAGATTTAATTTTCGCTAGAAACGGCTCAATGATGGACTTGTGCACCATAACCAGCTTGATCGCCGTGCATCGTTGGCCGTTGAAGGTGGTGCTGCCGATAGTGACCTGCTCCACTGCGACATCTAGATCAGCGTCGGGTAAGACCACACCCAGGTTCTTGCCTTCTAGCTGCAAGAAGACCTTCAAGCGGTGTGGATTTGGGTGGTCTTTGATGATGGCGTCCGCGGCGCGGCTGCCGCCGATGAATGCCAAAATGTCAATTTTCCCGGTCTTCATGAGAGGTGAGACAGTGACGCGACCACTGCCGGACACGAAGTTGATGACTCCTTTAGGCAGGTGCTTGGCGTACGCCTCCATCGTCAGCACGTGCGCCAGGCAGCCGATCGCAGGGATCTTCATGATGACCACGTTCCCCGTTAGTAAGGCAGGGATGAGGGTGGCATAGGTCTCGTTGAAGGGGTAATTGAATGGACCCAGGCACAACATGATACCTATAGCGGCTTTTCTTATAGACGCCATGATCCCGTTGACTGTTTTCCATACACCACCGCTAGAACCTTGCAAGGTTGCAGTGTAAGCGTCAATGGATGCATCGATGAATTCCATCGTGCGATCAAACTCGCTTGTTGCGTCCTCAACAGACTTGCATATCTCCCAGATCAAAACATTAATGATTTCGCTTCTTCTCTGCTTGATTTCTGCTTGGATTTTCTTGACGATTTCTATTCTCTCCCAGCCTGACAGTTGAGGCCATGCACCTCTTCCATTATCCCAAGCACGCATTGCATGCTCCAATGCCTTCAACGCATCATCACCAGTCATATCAGCTATTTTCCCTATCACCGTGCGAGCCCCAGTAGTCTCATCGATGATTGGGCTAGTTACATCAACCGTCTTCCCATTCCAAGCGCGGATTTCGCCACCAATAAACTCTTTTCCACCATCCACGAATGGACTTGCTGGTCTCGCCCCAGTGTCACCCTTGGTGATTCCAACACCAGAAACAGTTGAGGTAACATCGATTGACACCACTCCAAGCAGTAGCAGCGGTAGAAGCACTGCAAATAGCGCGAAAGGGCTCATTCTTGCCCAAGAAATCTTTTTTTTTCTCTTCCCACACAGTGTGGTGTGGATTGTTGTCGATGGAAGGGCGATCGCTGAAATTTTGAAAGGAGTAAGTAGTGATGGCTGATAGTGTGGCGAAGGAGTGTGTATGCAGCATCTGCCACGAAGTCTTTTCGAGCAAGTCGAAGCTCTTCAAGCACCTAGAGATTCACGGGTATGAGAATCCTAATGTATTCGCGAAGGTAGTGCTGGCAATTGGTTGGATCAACGACTGCTGCACGACGGACAGCGAGGAATGGGTTGTTGATACTCTAGATGAAACGGACTCGTATAATGTGATGAATCTGGTAGGGAAAAGAACGATTTATGATGCAATGACAAGCAAGATTGACCGCTTGCTTACGGCTGCTATCTTGCGCATTGAAGGAGGTTTGAACCAAGAAGCTAGTGAAGAGAGTATACAAAAAGGGCTGAAAGGATATGCAAGAGGCTCTTATTCGTCACAGAAATTCTCTCATATCTACGGGTATGAAGGTAACGAGCATGGACTATGCGATATGGTCTCATATCTATCACTCAAATCGCGGTATCTTGACGATGAGAATGAGTGGTTGCACAAGGTAAACGCCCTTTTACCGCAAAATATTCGCGTTCACAAGCGATTTGTCATCCAAAGTGAAGTTGCAGGTCACGATTATCACAGTGAGAGACACTGCACTCAACAGCTATATGATATTGTCATCCCTCTTCACACCCTTGTCCCTAGCGAAGCGCAGCTTCCTGCTGACTTTGAGACCTCCAACAAGCCGTTCTACCACAAGCACGAAGACAACGAGGCCAGCCGGGAGAGCCTGCAAATGATGCTGGAGTACTTCCCCACGGACTCGTTGGAAGGAAGAAAACGAATTTACTTTTTCCGTAAAATTAAGAAAATTTGCAAGTTATTTCAAGGAAGCCGTTACATCCACAACTTCGTCACGGGCGGGGCGTGCAGCAGCCAGCGGATCTTCCGGCGGAAGGTGAACCGGATCAGCCATAAGACAATGGTCAAGCACAAGGGAGTTGACTACGCGGTGTTCAGTGCTACGGGGGATCTGTTCCTACGTGGTCAGCTGCGCCACATGCTCGGTCTGGTCTTCTGCGCCATGTTAGGATATGTACCGTTGGAGCTAGTGCAGTCGCTCATATCCAAAGACTTCATCGCCGACAGCAGCGTGCCGAGCATCCCTGGCTGGTGCATCTACATATCAGGAACCAAGAACGCGAATTGGGACACGACTGCCGACTGCAGCGTGGCATTCGATAGGTCGCTTTTACTGGGCTTCAAAGAGCAGATAATGGAGCGAATAGCCGAGCAATGGACGGAGACAGACCCGGTGGGCGGCTACTTAACTCAGTTAAAGTCGCAGTGTGCTGCTCTGTGTCGCAAGGCAGAGACTCTGCAGTCATTGCGCCGGCTGAACACCGAGCTCATGCTGCAAGGAACCTATAATGCATCGGTGATAGTCCCTACGATGTACCAAAGGGTGCTGTCTCTGCTGCAACATGCCGATAAAGTCTCCGGGCTGTGGCCATCCACGACTATCGGGAGGAGAGAGGTCATCGAGGACTCCACGTTGACAGAAAATGGGGGAGAAGGAGGCAGCTTCAGTATCGGCTACTACCCTCCTCACCTGCCGCAACCCAAAGGCAACAAGCTGTTCCCTGACTTACTTGAGGCGTGCATGGCGTTGGAGCGGGTAATATGCCCACACCGAAAGCCTTCCAGTACGATCGCCGTCAACCGACACGCGCAGTTCCTTCCCCACCGAGACACCGGCGTTGGTAGTGGTCAGTCGCAGTCGATGATCGTTGGACTCGGTGACTATGTGGGTGGAGAGATAGTAGTTGAAGGCACGCCGCACAACATCCTATACCAACCTATAGAGTTCGACGGGTGGAAGCAGATCCACTACACCTTCCCGTTTAAAGGGAGCCGCTACTCCCTCGTGTACTTCACGCCGCAAGGCACGGTCTTCTAGATGTTAGAGCTATAGATAGAGAGAATGTATTTATATTACTTACACATAGAACAACGCGTCTTGCACCTGTCACACTCGACTCCTACGTCTGGAACCAGAGTCCCACTAGCGCGACGAGAGAGTGAATGAGGATCATGTTGGACAAGCCGCTGACTGCATACGCATTATTGGCTTTGTTCTTGAGTCCTAGCGCCTCCAACGCGTGGTCACCGTCGCGCTTCACACCAGGTCTTACCTTGACGAGTCTGCCTGCCACACTACTTACCAGTGCAGTTACAGCACTCTTTAGCACCTTGAACGGACTTGCTTTTGACTTCTCACCTGCTCTGGGCACTTGAAAAGCTTGCCCTTGCAGCTCTGCCACACTCAAGGCTTCACAAGCCCACCGAAACGGACTTGCGTAGCGCAGCGGCTGCAGGAACCTTGGCAAGGATTTGTCGGTGCTTCCAGGTCCAATAGCTCCAATGACGACGTAGATAACCATAAGCGCGGGACCCACCGCGAGCGCCACGTCGCCTGTTGGACACAGAGATCCGATCGCAAGTCCAAGTGTGGATGATGCACAGCCCAGCAAGGCCAGTACATTCACAATCGACTTGCGTCCACATCTCAAGTTGGCTTTCTCTTGCAATACTAATCCAAACACTGCGGCTACTAACGCATCTAACGGCAATTCTGCGCACATCTTAGCTAGTAAGTACTCCAACGCCGAGTACTGCTGATGCGACCTTTCTCTCTCAATCACTGACCTCTCGCGCTTGAACAACTGCAATGTCTTGATCATAGCTAGCATACCCACGTTGATAGTCGCCTGCGCGATGATATTGATGCGGTCCGAGACGCTGTCCGAGAAGAGCTCGGCGTCTTGCTTCCCATTCACCGACCCCACAATCCACGCCAAGCAACCAGATATGAGGATTCGAACCAAATTTGTTGAGTTATCTCGTATAGCTTGACGCCCTGCTCGTTGCAAGAGCAAGAGAAACCGCGTGCAAGACCGCTTCGCCTGAGAGCCGATAGACCGCAGCAATGCAAGCGGGTTGCGCCTGTAAGTAGCTGGCGCCTTGGTAACCGGCAGAGTATCTTGAAGTGTTTGCTTATGTTTCATACTCCCACGCTGTGCTGCAGCTGCTATGAGCTTCTGTATGGTCGCAGTGCACTCCTCTATTCTAGCGGGAGACGTCGTGTCGATAGACACCAAGTCCAGGATGAAGTCGGCGGGGTTCGTCTTCAGCGGTATAGAGAAGCCCAAACCGGTGAAGTAGGACTCAATGTCCTCACGTTTACCATAATAAGCAACTTTCCCCCACGGTGTCAGCAGTACGATGTCGTCGAACATGGACCAGATGGCGCTGCGCGGCTGGTGGATGGAGCAGACGACGGCGATGTCTTTATCAACGGCCAGTTGCCGCAGTAAGTTCACAGTGAGTTGAGCTTGGAATGAATCAAGACCACTAGTTGGCTCATCAGCTATTATTAGTTTCTTTTCATCTCCCAGCAACTCGCAAGCAATAGAGAGCCGCTTACGCTCACCTCCAGAGATCCCTCTGGTGTTGAATGGGTCACCTACTTGACTATTGCTTATTTTTAATAGTGACAAATTTCTCATTATGGTCTCTACTTGTTCAAGTATATACCCATCCTTCTTCACACCTCTATCCTTGGCCATTCCAGCATCCATTACATCTCTTATCCTTGCAGACAATAGCAACGTTTCTTTCACTGTAAGCATTTCAAAGAAGCTATAATCTTGAGGTACGACAGCTATCTCATCACTGCTCAACCTGGTGAACATGGCCACATCCTTGGTAAAGGCGTTGTTAGTGTTCTTCCACATTCCTCCCAATACACTCAAGAAGGTGCTCTTGCCGCAACCAGATGGTCCTAGCACTCCAACCAAGCGTCCCTTCCGTATCGAACCTGGTCCCATTGAAAGTATTGTTCTTTCTTTGGTGGATATCGTGATGTTCTTCCATTCAATCAACACATCATTAGCATCAGCAGCAGCAATGGCAATGCATACACCAAGCAACAAGCCCAGTAGCAGCATCAATCCACCCATGATGAGTTCAGGTGTAATCTTTCGGTTGAAACTTGAAGTCTTGAACTTTCTTGCCGGTACCCAAAGGGTGTGGATTTATTTGAATTTTTGAAAGGTTGCTGAGCCAACAGCACATTATACCGTCAATAAGTTACATTACACAAGGCTACAGTCGTATCTGGTAGTGCACGTAGGGAAGCCGGTCCCCGACCACGAGCAGGGCCGTAACGGACTTCTCCGGGGTGTGGAGCGAGTGCTCCCAATATTTCCAGTTTCCCACCACAAAAGAGCTGTCGCACGACTTGACTACGTGCTTCCGCACCCACTCAAAGTGTCTGTTGACGTGGTTACTGGCGTTCGCCTTGACTACATACTGCGCCGCCGCGGGGATGGCCGCCAACGAAGGAGGCAGCAGCTGGCGCTGCCAGTATTCCATGTCGTCGGCAAAGCTGTACTCACTCACGTGCACCGCGGGATGCACTACTGCGTGCTGACTCACGGCGTTACCCGCTAGGCGGGCTACGGCCGACACACCTGCTGCGTCACTCCGGTAGGTGTCGACGCTACCGGCGTGCACATCCCCTCTCCAGTAATTCACTAGCAAAGTTAACCGCTTACCCGACGAGGTGGGCGAGTTCAAAACCCCATGCAACAGGTCACCTCGGAATAAAAGCAGCTTGTTCTTGGCGGGATTAACGACCGTTACAGCCTCGGGAAGGGGCGGATGGAGTCCGCATGGAGACATGACTTGGTCCAAGACAACCGTCGGCCCTCCTACGTCATCCAGGTAGAAGACGGTACCAATCGCGGGGTAAAACGGGCACCGGTCTAGGGCTTCATACCCTAAGTCGCGGCAGTGGGTAAGGGCGGTGTCGAGGTGGAACTCCTTGGAGTCGTGCGTGTCGCGGTATTGGATCCACCACTCAATCCCTTGCCACTCCGGTAACCTACTCGCGCTGCTTCCCACCACTAACGGCGCTAGGTGAGTGAGTAAGAGGTGCTCTACCTTGTTCCGACTTGTGTGGTTATGCAGGGGAACATAGAAGCTGGCTGCGCCATAGACCTGCTGCGCCTCCGGCATCCCCACCACCTCGTGCACTAGCTCATCCAACAGCTCCTTCGACAGCACGTTAGTGATGACAACTGCGTTGCTTGCGCTTGATGTGTTGAGTATCTCTGCGACATACGCGGGATTTGCCTTGACTTGGGAAGGGATTTCGCGCGGGATTTGCTGGAGGTAGAAAGTCAGTAGATTCATCTGCTCGAGGAAGTGCAGCAGACTCACCACGTCCTTCTTCATTGCCAACAACGAGGGAGGCATAGAAGAGGCATTGTAACGACTAGTCTCGACTAGATTTGCTAGCAAAGATTCGACGGTACCTCCTGCGGGAAGGAGTGCGAAGACAGGGATTAGGTAGGCCGGAAAGCGCTTGATGAAGTGCTCATTGCTGCCGTAGCTGTGGAGCAGCAGATCCATGTGAGTCGCGGTCGACGCCATGTCGGCGGGCACCAAGGACCGCAGCAAGTCTGTTCGAGGGACGAGGGTCACGCGGTCAGGGTTTGCCTCGAGGAGGGACTCATTCCACACCACTTTTTGCAATTGCGTAGATGAGTTAGTACTGGAAATGTACCAAGTATTCCGGAAAACAGGGATTAAGAGCGCGGCTAAGTCCGAGTCCGTCACTCCTCTAGCGCGGTACTGCAGCTTCTGCATGCCTTGCAGCAAGGCGACGTCCCTCGACGGCAACCGAGAGAGTACGCGGTAGCCGTTACGTTGCAAGATTTCATTGACGTCATCAGACCGGTACGCACACACTGCACTGGTGTGGATATCCGTGCAATTATGACTTGCTTGCAAGAAATCTAACAAATTCTTGTCGGTTTGCAACAAGTCCAAGCCGTGCGTGACTAGGTAATCCCGCACCAACTGCCGGCTGCGGTCGCCAGGGACAGGAGCAGGCAGCGCCGCCACCAGCTTGGCTAGCTTGCTCTGATGCTTGTTGGCAGTGAAGAAAGTCAGGCCAACGCTGCCGATTGGCGACAAAATGCGTCGGAATGAGTGCAGGTACTCCTGCATGCGGTGATTGAGGCCAGCCACGTTGAACTCGATGTAGTCGTACTCCTCGGGATCCCCATCGAGGTAACTGTCCAGGGATGAGTGCACTACCTTCAGCTGCACTTCTTTGCCCAGGCAGCGGGACACGAGGGATTGGATACTACTCACAACACTTGCATCTGCTGTGACCACGTCGACGGAGATGGTTGACGGCAGGGATTCGTAGTTCCGTTGGATGAACCCCAGCAGGGTGTAGAGGTTGCGGACATGAAAATATTCCGGGAATAAGACGCGGAAAGGCCTCGCGATACCTGACAAGATGAAGGCGCCGTTATACACGTGGTGAAGCAGGTCGAACACACTTGCTGCACCAATAAATTCTTGAAATAAAGGAAAATGCATCACTTCTGTTGGTGGAGGAGAGTCGATAGTGAAGTCGCGACAAACGAGAGCGTCGCTCTCATGGCATGGGTGCACCTGGTAGTTGTTTGTCGCGAGATAGTTGACGAGATCGCGATTATTGCACTCTTCATGCAGCGACGAAAGTTGGAACCTAGCATCGGAAGAGTAGGTACGTCGTTGATTCCTTATGAACTGATTTGCATCGCAAGAGTGATCTTGAAGCACGTAATCCAGCGATAGTATGTATTTCAACTCATTCAATTCGACTGCTCTATGCGTCCAAGCGATCGCTCTACTGCTTATGAACAAATGTAGTAACGTGCAAAATGTAGCATCGTAATCTAGCGCGTGAGGCTGCTTGATGAATGCTTGCAACTCTTTTTCAACTTTCCCATCATCATTTCGCTTCACATACCACTCAAGAAGCTGCAGCAAACATGTCAGATCACTTTGCTTGCAAGTCTCAAGTCTCGCTAACTCTACATTCAAGTCTATATTGCTCGATGCGTGAACCAGAACTAGTCCAAATAGCAGTAATTGCCACATATAGCTACACATCAATGACCACTTTGCGCGCCATATACTTGCAACTTCACTCCTCCTTTCACCTTGTCGGACTTGTCCTCGTTCCAAGGAGAATCGGGGATTAGGCACCGTTGTGCATCCAAAAGGGAGGTTTCTTGAGAATAGAGGAGATATTTTGTGCGTGAATTTGCTTGCCTCGCTAAACTCGCTCCGATAGCTGCGAACACGAATAAACGGCAACTTACATCGACTCCAACCAGAGCGGCAGGTCCGGTCCAGAAAATTCTGGATCCAGGAACCATGAGGGAGAACGGGTTCTACCCAGGAAAAATTACCTGGAAACTTGAAGTATACGTAGGAGTAGACCAGTGTTGGTGGTATATTCATCGCGGAATACAAGTGCAAGGCCACAGAAAGGTACCCAATGGAGTCCATGATCGAGCCGTTCATCATGGCGTGTGCGACAAACGATGCCCCCGAAGTGCAGCAATTCATTACTAAGCATGGCATTAGTGGAGCGAGAGTTAACCTCATGGACGGATCTAACGGATTCTTGTGCGCTTGTCAAGAAGGTTATATTGAAATTGTAAAGTTTCTTGTGATTGCGGGGTACGACTTGGACTTTAAGAACGTATTCGGCGTCACGGGTTTTATGAAGGCGTGCTACTATG